>TARA_B110000459_G_scaffold192618_1_pt1 | contig 26525 bp, 19 predicted proteins | sample TARA_B110000459 | Tara Oceans TARA_B110000459 (sample SAMEA4398296) | marine metagenome | biome: Polar Biome; feature: [SRF] surface water layer (ENVO:00010504); material: water (ENVO:00002006), including particulate matter (ENVO:01000060) such as... | depth 5 m | reverse complement strand
ACAACAGATGGCGACCATGATTCCAAAGGTGGCGTCTTCAGAGTACCAGTTGTTGCGGAGAACCTCGGGTGAATGTCATGAGAATCATAATTGGTGGTGCGGGGCGAGTTGGTACCGATTTGGCGAAAGCATTGCGCGCTGAAGACATCGATGTTGTGCTTGTAGACTCTGATTCACGTGCGGTCAAAAACGCTCAGAACCTTGACGTATTGGTGATTCACGGGGATTTGACAACGAGAGATAAATTGCATGAAGCTGGCATTGGAATCTCCTCAGTTTTTGTTGCGGCAACCAATTCCGATGAGCGGAATTTGCTTGCCTGTGCCCTTGCGAATCATGTGTACGAAGAAACGGCTGGAGACCAGGCAGAACCTTTGCTCTCCATCTGCCGAGTGAGGGACATGAACTTCATCGAGGAACAAAACAACGGATACCTCAGTCAATGGGCTAAGGTAAACCACGTGATTAACCCACTCGACGGAGCCATCAAACGCCTGCATTCCGGATTGCGCTCTTCTGCAATCGAAGAAGTTATTCCGTTCGGCCACGATGCTTACATCATTGAACTTGACGTTACAAGCCAAGCTAAAACCGTGGTGTTCCAAACGCTAAGAGATGCCTCAAACCATATCGAAGGTGGTATGCCGTTGATTGTTGGCCTGAAACGCGATGGCGAGAAAAGCATCGTCCCTGATGGCGATTTCATGCTCGTGCCAAACGACCGTATTGCCGTGGCTACAACCGGTTTGGCGAGTTTTAATCGTATTCTTGGTATTTTTGGCCACGTAGCGACGGATTTCCCAGTGAGCCCTCGGGTTGCCGTGATTGGTGCAAACCACATCGGGAGGCGAATTGCTGATGATTGGCTTCAATCGGGTGCTGCAGTCACCGTGATTGAACGAGACCTTCAGTTGGCCAATGACCTCTCGGGATCTAAAACTGGAGCGCATCCGAATTTGGAAGTGATCCACGGGGACCACCTCGATCGGGACATCCTCACTGAAATTGGAATTCCAGATCACCACATCGCTATTGCAGCCCTCCCCGACGACCTCGCTAGCATCGCTGCGGCCTTATTGGCAAGTGACATGGGCGTGAATCGAACCGGTTTGCTGCTCTATGATGCAGATTTAGTCAAGGTCACTCAGCGAATGGGAATCACCTTCGCCGTCGACCGTAAGCGAGTCGCTGTCGACAATATTTTGGCTCAAATCCACACCAAAACAGCCGGCGTGTACGCCCTACTCACCAACATTCCAAACATTGTTGGTGTCAGCATGGAAGTCACCGAACGAGCGCACTTCTCGGGCAAGCGAATCATTGAAGCTGGTTTTCCCGATTGGATGAGGGTCGCCTTCATTCAACGGCGCAACACAGCAAGAATGTGGGAATCACTGCGACCTTCACCTGACAAAACGCTCCTCGATGGCGATCGCTTGATCGTGTTCTGCACGCCAGATCGAATCACAGACATCGAAAAACGATTTAGGGCGTGAAGGCAATGCGCTCTGATGTGCTCTTTCTCATCTTGGGTTGGACCCTTGTTGCCCTTACGTTTCCGTTGTTGGTATGTGGTCTGATCACAGCATGGATTGATTCAATCGCTCTGGCTCTGAGGGCGTTTGCCTTACCGAGCATGATTTCCCTTTTTGCAGGATTGATGATGTTGAGTTTTGGAACCCGTACAAACACGAATGAGCGTTTAAGGGACAAAGAAGCATTTGCAGGTGTGGCCTTGGTTTGGCCCATCGCAGTGTTCATTGGAGCGCTACCGTATTGGCTGGGGGGCGTCTTCAATGGACCTTTCACACCTGATGCAGCCCTCATCGACATCGCCCGTGGGGCGATCAACTCTTGGTTTGAATCGATGTCAGGATTCACCACAACTGGGGCAACCGTCATCGCTCCAGCCATGAGTCCAAACTGCATTCCAGGCGTAACAGCAGACTGCATCAACAGTCAGCCAAAGGGTCTTTTGTTGTGGCGCTCGTTGACCCAATGGTTTGGCGGCATGGGGATCATCATGCTTGGAATGATGATTTTATCGCGGGTCATTGGTGGCGGCATGGCGCTTGCTCGTGCTGAATTAACAGGCCCATCGCTCTCGAGGTTGCGACCTAAACTAAAATCAACCGCGATTTCGCTTTGGACGCTCTACGTTGTCCTGACAGTGGCAGAGATTATTCTGTTGGCTTCGACGGGCGCCATGTCCCTGTTTGATGCAATCAACCATTCACTGACGACCATGCCTTCAGGGGGTTTTTCCACCCACGATGCAAGCATTGGCTACTTTGACTCCTTCCTTGTTGAGGCGATCATCATCGTGTTCATGTTCCTTGCAGGGGTTAACTTCGCACTCCTGTGGTTCATCAAGGAAGGGGAAATCAAGAAAGCCTTCGATGATGAGGAATTTAGGTACTACACAATTTATGTGGCGGTTGCAATTATGGCTATTGCGGGTGCGTTAATTGCATCGGGTACATCCGTGGGTAAGGCATTGCGAGAAAGCACCTTCACAGTTATTTCTATGGGGACATCCACAGGGTTTGCGATCACCGATTATACGGGCCCAACTTGGCCGCTTGTAACCCATCTTGTCATCTTCGTTCTGATGATCGTTGGCGCCAGTGCGGGCTCAACCGCTGGTGGATTGAAACTGCTACGCGTCACTTTGGCGTTCAAGGTTGCAATGCGTGAATTGGTTCGAATTGCGCAGCCGCGTAAAATTGACCGCCTTCGTATGAATGGGGAGGTCGTCGAACGAAATCAACTTGGCCTGATTGTTGGCATGCTGTTTGTTTGGGTAGGATTGTTTGGTATTTCCAGCATCATTCTCGCTATTTTCATGCCCGGTGAAACCTTTGAGAGCGTCATAACGGTGGTTGCATCTTCTCTTGGGAACACCGGACCTGCTCTGGGTGACTATGGTCCATCAAACACATGGGCTGGTATGAATTCAGGCGCCCTGTTGATCACCTCTGTCTTGATGTGGTTTGGCCGGTTAGAATTGCTTACAGCCGTTATTCTGATCCACCCTCACACTTGGCGAAGGGAAGAAAAGGTTCAGTCGGATCGAGCGGCGATTGCGCTGTTCCGTCGAATAATGGATGATGAAGAAAAAGAGTGAAGTCAAAACAGCTTCATTTGACCTGGTGGGCTTCCGCTGTCTTCGTCGTTCTCTTCTGTCTCAATTGCATCCATTGGTGTTCGTTCATCGATTGTGGGTTGTTCGGTCGGTTGTTCTTGAGCATCAAGGAACGCTTCCAATTCAACATTGTAGGCTTTAATGAGGTCTTTTGTTGACCTTCGAGACGGAGGCATACCCGCCATGGAAGCATGTTCTTCACCGGAAAACCCAAGCCGAATGGAAAGACCAAATTCTGAGGCGTCTCCTATGTTGGGTGCATCCCTCACCATCGCAGCCAAAAGTGGCATCAGTTCATCTCGAGCCGCTGCTTTACTCGATCCAGAAAATTGGGTCAAACGGTCAACAATGGCAGGACGAACCCAGGAAGCTTGCCGCCGCAAAAAGGAAGGGTAGGATGAATAAATTCGATCCCTAAACGGAACTTTATTCGGGACTGAAGCAGAAAGACTTGCTAACTGACCGCTCCAATACCATGAGCGATGAGCTGTATTTTGGTACTGACCCATCAGCATTTTAGCGGCAACAGAAAGCGTTTGGTTGGCCCGAGCAATCGATTCTTTTTCAGGAAACAAGGATGCATTATTCCAATGAACCCAGTTGATCAATTCACTTGGTGGCTTGTCGATCAATCGTCCGAGAGCAACCGCTTGTTCTGCTTCATTCGACCGGTAAAGGGCGTCCAATCCAGGGAACACTTCCAACGTCGAATCCCTTCGTCCAGATTCGGCTTGATTCTCAACCATTGCTTTAGTGATGCTTCCATCTGCGGTTGAGGCAAGAACTTGCAAATCACGGACGAGAGCGCGAAGGTCACCAGGGTTGCTGTCAACCATCGCTTGGACAGCAGCGTCGTCAAAATCCAAACCCTCTTCGCGCAAAACACGTTTGGCAATTCTGCGCAATGCTTCGTTGCTGGCGCGTTCAAAGGTGATGATTTCCATGTGCGGCTTGAATCGATCCCTCGTGGAGCGCCAACTTGAGGATTTACCCCAAAGACCCATCACTTCGTTGCAGGCGAGAATGACCGGCTGTTTCGTGTTGGCAACAAGGTTGAGCAGTTCTGCTTTGCCACCGGAGTCCCCAGAAAGAGTGACATCGCGCCCAGCGTCATCTTGACCCTGCATCGCTTTCTCGATCCGATCCTGGCTGACGGCTCTCAAGCCACCGGAGATGTGGTCAACCTCGTCAAGTAAAATCAGCGTACGTTGTTTTTTGGCGTTCGGATCGTGGAACAGCGAACGGTGCGTGCTCCCCTGAGTCGCTGCCTTCCGAATCGCTGCCGCGTTTCGAGCGTCTGATGCGTTGAGTTCAATCACATTCCACCCAAGGTCTTGGGCGATGGCACGGGCTACGGAAGTTTTGCCAACGCCGGGTGGACCAACGAGTAAGATGGATTTTCTTCGCGGCGTTCCGTTTTGCCAATCGTCAAGCCATGCCCGGATTTTCCGCCGTTGCACTTCATTGCCTTCCAAATGGCGCTCTGAGGTAGGGCGGTGGCGTTCGGTCCAATCGCTCACCTCAGGCATAGCAGAACCTTGGTCCGAGGGTTCTTCAACCTTGATGATGGATTCGGCTGAGGGCGAAGGTTCCTTCAAATCAAGTCGTCGATATGAACGCGGTGTTGTTCGCCCGTATCCCTGTCCCGAACCGTTACAGTTTGATCCTTAACCGACTGGTGATCGACCGTTAAACAGCGTGGAACTCCAATCTCATCCGCTCTTGCATAGCGCCGACCAATCGAGCCGCTGCTGTCGTAAATTGAAACAACGCCCGAAGTTGCAGAGAGCTTCTTGTGAAGTGTTCGTGCAAGTTCACCCATCCCTTCCTTTTCGAATAAGGGGAACACGCAGTAGTTCACTGGTGCAACATCGTCGCTCAACCGCAACACGGTGTAAGCATCGCCATCTTTCGCCGTGTCGTCATAGGCGTGGTCCAACACATGCCAAATGATTCTGTCAATTCCAAACGCAGGTTCAACGACGTGTGGTATGTACCATTCTCCAGAGATGGTTTCGGTGCGTTGAACGCGTTTCACATGCTCAGAAAGGACCTCGACTTTTTCACCGTTCTCAAGGGTGACCATGCAAGGGAATGTGGCGTCAGCTGCTAATGATTCAACTGATTGCTTAACCGCTCCTGCAAGGGCTCTAAACGCCGGACCTGCCGTGGCACCGTTCATGGTCCAGCCGTCAATTTCGATGACTTTAGGTTCTGAAAATTCACGGCGAGCGCGCAATGTTTTCCCGGTTGCCTTTTCATGAGATTCTAAATCAAAGCAACCCCGATGAGCAATGCCTACGCATTCAATCCATCCATATGAGCCCAAGATTTCTGCATCCCAGCAATCACTGGCGTAGTGTGCCATCTCATCCGCTTCATGTTGGCGGAATCGCAGCCGTTTTGGATCGATGCCCACTTTGACCAAAAAATCGTAGGTTTGAACCATGAAATAGGCAACGGTTTCATGACGGACGATGGAAGCGTCCAATGCGGATTGAATCGTCATGCGGGTCTCAACGCCTTCATCTGGAACCAGGGACAGTTCCACCTCCGACCAAGAATCAAAATCATGCTGTTGATCTTCATGTGGATTGAAGAAGTACTCCAATTCAGCCATATTGAATTCCCGCAAGCGTATCATGCCTTGGCGGGGGGAAATTTCGTTTCGGTAACCCTTGCCCACTTGGATGGCTCCAAAGGGAAGTCGGTCTCGGTTGTGACGAAGGAGGGCTGGAAAAGATGTAAACATCCCTTGGGCGGTTTCGGGCCGTAAGAATCCAGGGCGTCCTGAACTTCCTGCGCCAATTGTTGTGTTGAACATCAAATTCTGTGCGGTAACTTCGCTCCATGCTTGCTCGTTGCAGTTGGGGCAAGGTGGGTTGGAATCAAAGAGGAGGTGTTGAAGTTCGCTTTGAGACAATGCATCAGGATTGGCGTGAAATGATTCCAACAGCGTGTCAGCGCGGCTTGCTTCTTCGCATTTGGTGCACACGGTCATGAAATCTGAAAATTCCCCAACGTGGCCCGATGCTTCAAGGACGGCATAGGGCGTTACGGTTGGGCATGAAAGTTCAACGATGTTACCAAGGGCAAGCCAATGATCGATCCAAGTTTGATTGACCCTGTTTCGCAGGCGCCCACCAACGGGGCCGAAATCATAGAGACCCTTTGCGCCCCCGTGGATTTCAAAGGCTGGTAAGATGATGCCCCTGCGCTTGAGCATTCCAGACATCCGTTCGAGCCGTTCTGGGTCTTGTTGCATCAAATCCAACCTCAACCCTCGTACAGCAAGTCACCTTTCAACCTCACCGTCAAATCAAAGGTCAAAACGCCGAAGCGTAGCGTTAAGAAGCATGGCGGCTTGCCAAAATTATGGGCCAATCGATGGTAGCAATCATCGAATCAGATTGCACTGGGTGCGATTTGTGCATCCCACATTGTCCATTTGAAGCACTGCTGCCCTTGCTTGTGTCACCTCCAGAGCGAACAAAGGCGAAACGTCCCGTTGTTGTCGTCGAAGAACAATGCGTTGGATGCTTGTCCTGCATTGGCTCTTGTCCCACCCAGGCTTTGCACGAAATTAAGGCTCCACCAAGCGCCGTCAACTCCCCGCTACTTCACCCACCAAAGCGCCCAGTGACCGAGGCGGTCAATCGATGGAAAAAGGGGGGACTGCGCTGGGCTTGAGCCTCGCACAGGACAGGTTTCCACATACCCCTGATAACAACAAGTTCATTTACTCCTTTCGATGCCTTGCGACTCACGGGCAAGTGAGAAAAAAATATGGCAGATATACATTATCTCGAAACACCTCTGGAAACAGAGGCTCTGTTGGAGATGCTATGCCCCCCAGTTCGCAACTGGTTCAAGGATAAGTTCCCTGATTTCACGCGTCCCCAGAAATTGGCGATTCCAGCCATTATCGAACAGGAACACCTGTTGCTCTGCTCACCTACAGGGTCTGGAAAAACATTGACAGCCTTTTTGTCAATCATCGATCAACTCGTGCGCCGTGCACTGGAGGGTAACCTCGAAAAGCGTGTCTACTGCGTCTATATTTCACCGATCAAGGCGTTGGCAAACGACATTGAGCGCAACCTGCTCGGTCCGTTGAAGGAAATATCAGACCGCTACCTTCCCGACAGGGCACAAGAGATTCGTGTGGGCTTGCGAACAGGTGACACGCCTCAAAACGAGCGCCAAAAGATGCTGCGCAATCCCCCACATATTCTGATTACAACCCCCGAAAGTCTGGCTATTGCGATCACTTCGCCGCGATTCCAACCCATTGTCAGTGAAGTTGAATACATGATCATCGACGAATTGCACTCCTTGGTACCAACCAAACGTGGTGTTCACCTCGCCCTCACGCTCTCTTACCTCGACACCCTCCTCACTCGGCCAGTTCAACGAATTGGTATCTCTGCAACCATGGAACCCTTGGAAACAGTTGCCGAATTCCTTGTCGCAAGCGATGACCAGGAAAGCCGGACAGAGGCAACAAAGGTGTGCATCGCTAAAGTTTCAGGTTCAAGGGAACTCGATCTGGATATTTTGCTCACCGACCCGAAATTCAGCGACTTATCCGTGATGAAAATTTTCGATAAGAACATCGAGGCGATTGCTGACTTCATTGCGGCACACAACACCACATTGGTGTTTGCAAACACCCGTAAAATGACAGAGAACATCGTCCTAAAATTGAGGCCATACCTTGGGGACCTCGTTGCCGGCCACCACGGTTCAATGGATAAGAAAATCCGGCTCGATGTGGAAAAGAAACTCAAGCATGGTCACCTTCGAGCGGTTGTCACATCATCCTCGTTGGAAATGGGAATTGACATCGGGTCTGTGGATTTAGTTCTGCAAATTGGTAGCCCCGGTGACATTGCAACGGCGCTTCAGCGAATTGGTCGTGCAGGTCACCACGTAGGTGGTATTCCGAGGGCGAGGTTCCTTCCAACAAGCGTAGACGACCTTTTGGAATTAGCAGCCCTACAAGCAGCAATCCAAACCGGTGATATGGATCGGTTGGATTTCCCTGAAAATTGCTTAGATGTCGTTGCTCAATTCATGATTGGATTGGTCATCATCAATCAACTCGACATCGATGAGGCCTACGAAATTATTGTCAACGCATGGTCGTACAGGAACTTCAAGTACGATGATTTCATTGAAGTGTTGGACATGCTCGAAGAAGAACGACGTGTTTGGGTTGACTGGGAAGAGAATATTTACGGCAAGCGCGGCTATTCAAGGATGATTTATTACACAAACATCGGAACAATTGCTCCCGATAACTCCTACCTTGTCTTCAATGCAGAAGGCTCCATTCTTGGACAACTTTCAGGCTCCTTCGTATCGAACCTGCGAGGTGGAGACGTCATCTTGCTCGGCGGTTCAACATACAGGGTCACCAACATCCAAGGAACCCGAGTCAACGTAGCGTCGGTGACCGGCCACCGCCCAACTGTACCATCATGGTCTGGTGAAGCCAGATCGCGTTCCCGGGAACTCTCCAACGCCCTGCTGGACTTAATCGGCCATTGCATTGTTTCCTTGCGAAGGGAAGAAGACCCTCGTATTGTGTTGCGAGATGCCTATGGATTGTCAAATGATGTTGCCAACGCGATAGCTCGTCATTTGGAAGAACACAGCCTTGATTCGTTCCAAGTCCCAGATCCAAACCGGATCCTCGTCGAACAAGTGATTTCAGGAGGTCATCCAACCTACATGATCACGACTTGCAGGGGTCGAGGCTTCAACACCGCTCTTGGCTACTTCATGGCAGGGCTTGCTGAATCGAACAACATCGCCGTCATTGAGATGTCCTTTGATGAAAACGGCTTGTTAATTCGCACCTCGGAAGAAGTCGACCCGGGGCAAATGTACAGCGCTTTCAGAAACAACAACCACAACGAAGTCATCGAACGTTATGTGGTCAACACACAAATTTTTGCCAAGCGATTTAGAGAGGTTGCAGGCCGTTCCATGATTATTCCAAAGCGCATTGGTGCCGAAGAGATCAGCCCACAGCAATTCCAACAAAAAGCAGAAGCACTGCTCAACAAGCATCGAACAACCGATGACAGCCTCTTGATGAGGGAAGCCAAAAATGAAATCATGTTTGGCGACATTGATATGAAAAGTTTGGAAGTGTTCCTCGAATCATGCGTTCAAGGCGATGCAAGAATCGTTCACAACAAGGTGACGGTCCCATCAAGGCTTGGCATGTCGTTGTTCATGTCGGCGTTTGAAGACCTAATGGCCATGAAAACCAGAGCCTACCTCGTCAAGGACATCGACCCCGCAATCCTTCGCCGATTGCTCGGCACTCGTAGTTTAGCCACTGAATTAACCTCTGAACAGTTGGACAAATTCTACCTCGATAAGGCACCTATTCCACAAAACGCCAAGGAATTGATGACGCTCATGTCTCACGGAGGTGGACTCGATCCTGAATTCCATAACCCCCTCTACAAGGAAAAACTCGCAGGCATCGACTTGGACACAATTCGTGGATGGGTTACTCAATTGTGTGCGGAGGAAAAAATTACCAAACTCGATGGAACCGGGTCACCCCAACTTGATGGAAAGTGGTTCTCCCCATTCATGGCTGAGATCCACGGCACCTTAGGGTGCTTAGCTGTCAACGGTGGAAAAGACGTCACCGACCTCCGTGAACTTCACACGCGTGGCTTGTCGTACTCCATTGCAACCGCTTTTGATGAACGGACGCCCACAGAATGGACAAAGCAATCTTTGGGCGACCCTCACGAAGCAATGAGGGTGAAAATCATCGAAATGCTTGGCAGCGAAGGCCCACAAACTGGTGACCAATTGGAAGAACGATTGCCATTCCCACGGGCCATGGTTGACAAAATCCTTCACGAATTAGAAACAAGAAATGTGTTGTCTGTTGGATTCTATAAACAAACAGACGAAGCCGAATATATTCTCAAAATTGACGAACATAGACTCGTTGACAGTTCCGAAGATGTTGTTGAATACCGTTGGGTTCAGAACCTCGTTCTGGACAAAACATTCCAACAATATGAAGACGGTTTTTCAGCCTTTGATTCCCACGTCTTGTTCCAGAAGCAGCAAGAACTGCTCTACAGAATTACGGATTTCAGATTCAAAGACTGGCAAGACATGCAACTTGATTCCGATGTCATCATGGGTCGCTTGCTCCACAATCGAATGGGGTACACAACAAAGGACACGATTCCGATGTTGCTTGGTCTAAAACCAGAACCCTGGGTTGGACCGATGGAAGAAGAGTTGCTCAAGCGAATCCCAATTGGAGAGAACGTCACCCGCCAGGAGATCATGGCAGATTTCCCCAAGGGCGACGAACATCGCTCGCTCCAGCGTGACATCAAGTACGCCATGTCCAATCTTGAACGCCAAATGCTTGTGGTAAAACAGTTCGAAGACGTACCTGGTCGGCGAAGAAGGCTTTCTTTGTTCCACAGGGTTCACGATGTCTACGAACCAATGGATTTCGAAAGCGCACTTGTCGACGTGATTCGAAGAATGGGCCCAGTGAAAGGCAACACGCTCCGATTCTATGTGACTCGGGCCTTTGAGGACCTCACTTTGGCCTTGATGAACCTCGAAAAAGATGGAAGAATCGCCAAAGTCATGGCGTTGGTTCCCGACCCAGAAGCCTTCTACTGCATGCCAGAAGAAGTGGAATTGTTGCAGCAACCCCGCCGCGAAGACCGTACAATGCGAATTCTTACTCAATCCGATCCCTATGTATCCCGGTTCATCTGGGAAGTTCGTAGCGTTCTTGATCGAGGATGGTATCTTCCAGTCTTCAAGGGCATCGATCCCATTGGCAAGGTGCTGATGTTCAAGGTGAATGATTACTTGGTGATCAAAGACTTGCACGTCCCTACAGCCTATATTGATGAATTCTGCGAGGCTTTCGAATTGCTGTTGGAAAATCACGCAGACCAACTGGTCGACGTGGCGGTGTTGTCAAACTTCAACAGCGAACCCGTTTCAAGCATCAATGAAAACACCCGCCAAGCCTTGGAAAGAATAGGCTTCAAGATGACCGGTGAACGAATGATTCGCGGAGGTGTCGTTGACCCACAGCCTCGTGAAATCGCAGAACGAGCGCTGTTCCACCGCCATAACCTCCACCAAAAAACAAGAATGGAAAATGAAGTCATGGCGCTCAAAGAAGTCACTGAGATTCGCGATGACTTCGCACTCCGTGGCCGTTGCGAATTGTACAGGGTTGACCTCAAAAGCATGGCAAGCGCCAACCGTATGCACCAAGGCATCAACCTCCGCGGCCATCAAGTATGGGCCTCATACGAGCATTTCCAAAACCTATTGGCCATCCGTGGTGAACCATCTGATGATGAATTATGGGACATCGTAGAATTCTTCAGCAGCAACTCTGATCCCAACTTGTTCAAAGAACGTCACGCTTTGACTCAATCGGAATTCCGTAAGTTGGTGCAACCCTTGATTCGTTCAGGCCACATCGTTCAAGACTTCCGCGGTGGCTTCAGAACCGTGAAACTGGAACCTGGAGTCGATCCGGTTGAATTGCGCCGGGAGTACATTCGCTCTCTTGTCAAGGATTTCCCAGTGATTACGCTCAAGCAATTGCTGCGACTCGCAGGAACCCCATTCAAACCAGAGGAAATCAAAGCCGTTCTCACCTCCTTCGAAGAGGATGGTACCCTTGTCAAGGGCTTTTTGATCGAAGAACTCGACCAAGTCTGTTGGGGTCGCAAAAACCTTCTGGAAGAAGCCAAGGACATCCCTCCAATCCGTGATTTCGTGCTACCGCCAAGCGATCCAATCGCCCCCTATTTTGCTGACATCATGAAGGAACGCTTCGGTTTCGGTTCGGCTTATTTGGTGTTCAAGAACGCTGAACCAATCGCCGCCTTCAAGGCCAACACTCGGAACAAGATCATCGATGTAAAAGACTACGAAGGTTCGGAAAAGGCTTGGAGAATTGTCAAGGAATTTGCATGGGAACATCAAATGCCTTTGCAGACTGAGTTAAGAATCGGCGGAAAGCGCCTCAAGTGAACCATTTTGAACTTCCCCTGTCCAATCAATACACCAATGTATTGAAGAACATCGGTTTGATAGAAAAATCATGCGTAGCAAAGCGATGGTGCTTGTTAGCCTCTTTTTTATCAGCCTGATGGTGCCGCTCGTAGCCACTTCAAGCGCTCAACAGCCTCAAGATGTTGAGGTGCTTCAAACGGCAGTCAATCCGGCGAACAATCACACCTACCACCTGTTGAGCGAGAGTTCGTGGAGCACGGCAGCTGAGGTGGCTCGAGGCCTTGATGGGTTTTTGGTCACCGTGGATGACGCTGCAGAAAATCAATGGCTGTTCGACACCTTTGCGAATTGGGACAACCAGTCGCGTCATCTCTGGACAGGCCTTTCAGATGTGGACAACGATGGTGGGTACAGGTGGCACAATGGCGCACCGTTTTACTACAGAGATTGGGGTGCAGATCAACCCTCAGCGAGCGATGACGAGGGGTACGTCCACATTGCAAGCACCAACATGGGAAACATCATGCCTGGTACTTGGAATGATTTGGAAAATGATCCTCAATACTTCCCGGTTTACGGCGTGGTTGAAATTGGTCCTGGTGCTGATTATTCATTGCGTTTCGCAGATGAGGGTGATCGGATAGAAATTCCACATGTTGACAGTTTAAACATCACAGACAGCCTTGTGTTGTCGGCTTGGGTCCATCCTTACACCTCAGATGGTCTGCAGTTTATCGCAATGAAAGGTGACTATGGATGGGGTATGTACCTCAACGAGGGTAGGCTAGCCTACGCATCGGAATACAGTCTATCGCAACACCCTACATCGAATCAAACCATTCCAGTGGATGCATGGGCACACATTGAGATCGAAGTGGTCGAAGGCGTGGGTGGCGAGTTTAGAGTCAATGGAGAATCCGCAGGCATCATTTCCGCTGAAAAAGCGCTCATCCCGGCAGGGGACTTCGGCTCAAACGATTGCTTCACATCCGGTGATGACTGTGATGAATTGTTCATTGGCAGCATGGGAGCAGGTTGTGCATGCAATTACTTTAACGGAATGCTGGACAATGTTTCCATCGGAACCAACCTTTCGACGAACGGTGAAGAACCAACATGGGTATCCAATTGGACCTTCCCTGAAGGCGAAGGCATGGACACAGCAGATGTCTTGTCCGAAAATACGGGCCAGATATATGGTGCGGATTGGGTGATGCCTGACGGTACCATCGTGGCGCAAGCCGTGGAAATCAAAAACGGCGTTGAGGTTACAGGGATTTCGGGCCAATCCGGAGATAACCTGCTGTTCTTTGCCGAACTTGAGGCAATGACAAAACAAATCGATTTCAGCCTCTTCCCAACATCGTTCAAAGATGAAGAGATTGTCATCGATATTTACTTCAGCAACGATCGAGTTCCGAGTTCTTGGGACCACGACTATTCCATCGAAGCGTTTTGGGGCTTTGCCTTTGACCAATTCACGTGGCCGGAGGAAGGCACATGGTGGGTCTTGATGGTCCCTCAAACCGACATCGAGGGTTTCTCCTTAAGCGCAACATGGGAACTTGCTTCACCGCCGCCATCCGAGGATGACATGACGAAACTCCTCAATGGAATTCCCGTGACAGATCAATCCATTGACGTTGGGCGTCAAGCTGATTTCGAAGACCGTGTCTTGTATTATTACGTCGATGTCGAACAAAACCTCAGCAGCCTCACTGTGAGCACCTATGGAGGCAATGGAAACATCGACCTTGGGCTTTCATGGGGTACCGTCCCCGACCCGTTCGAATTCTGGTTCTTTGAAGAACCGGCCGAATCTTCAGAATCAACGAACAATCCAAATCAAGGTAAAATCACCTACGCCTCTGGACAAGGCAACGACCACGACGCCACGCTCTATGACGTGGAGCCAGGCCGTTACTACGTCACTGCCTACACCTACGGGCGTGCGTTGGATTACACCATTGTTGCAACCATGGCGTTTGCGCCTGATAACACCGAACCAGAAGATGCCATCGAACTTTCACCCGGTGTAGCCTATGGACCGCTCACGGGATACGACGGCCTTGATCAATACTTCAAAATTGAAGTTCCAGCTGGAACCGAACGGCTCGAAGTCGACCTCGCTGAAGGCTATGGCGAGGCCACCATGTACATGCGTTTGGAACAATTCCCAACGTCAGGTGAGTACGATATCCAATCTTCAACCCCTGGAGCAGGTGACAAAATTGGATTCAATGACCCAACACCAGGGATGTGGTACATTCTTCTCACAACAGAGGATGTGTTTGCCAACACAATGATCACCGCATCCTTTGAAAACCGCTACATCTGGACCTATGATGGAACCCCAATTCAACTGTTCAACGGTGAGGAGATCAGTGGTCTTGAAGCACCAGCAGAGGAGTCTTTGTTGTTCTTTGTGGACCTAGAAAACCCAGGCGTGTTCCTCGAAGTCAACACCTACGGCGGTCAAGGCACCTTGCTCTTGGAAGGAAACGGTAATGTTTTGTCGTTCAACTTTGATGGCTTTCCGCTCGATACAGACGACGACGCTCAAGCGAGTGGGCGTCAAGGTCGGCCCGGAAACAACGGGATGACAAGCCAAACAATCGAAGTGAGTTCCAAAGGGGAGGGCACAGAGCACACGCTTTACATCGAGATGCCGGCCAACGGTCGCTTTGACATTACCATAAAAACCGTAGATGCAATCAGTGATGTGAGCATCGTTGCAGTTTGGGAAGACTCTCAACTACCACCAATTGACGAACCAGAGGAACCAATCGACAATGGACCAATCGAGGTTTCATGTGAAGAGGAAGCCAAAATAATCTTCACGGAAACCGATCGCAACGCTGACGGTGTCGTTGATGAACGCGAATTAAGCAATCAAGGGGAAACGGGTGATCTTGCTTTCTCTGAAATTGATCTCAATGGGGACGAGGAAATTGAATACAGAGAGGCTCTTCAAGCCTTTTGCTCATGTTCGAATGAACTTGGAATGTTATTAATTCAAATGCCTAATGATGGAGTGGGCATCAGCATAGAAGCGTTCAAGGAGCTTGATCTCAAGAACACCTTCGACCTCGTGACGATGGACACCAACAAAGACAAGTATGTTTCAAGTGAAGAACTGGCCATAGGTGCAATCATTTGCACAACAACCTTTGATGCATTTGACGCTGATGGCGATGGCGTGAACGATGAAGACGATGCTTTTCCTGACGATCCTAAGGAAACATTGGACACGGATGGCGATGGCGTTGGTGACAACGCAGACCTAGCGCCAAGCGTCGCTAATGATCTGATTTACGGATCCATTGGATTGATTGGTTCCGTGGTCTTCGTTGTTCTTCTTCTTGTTGGCCTCGGCTTTACCCGTGGCAATTCCGACCCGCTGGAAGCCAATGATTGGGACGAAATGAAACAACAAGACCTTGCTTCTCAAATGCTGGGCATGGAGGCCCCTCTGGAACAGGAGGAAGTGGCGGATCAAGCTGTTGTGCCTGACATGATGTACGCACCTCAGGCCTCGGTCAGCGAACCTTCAGGTTTCGAAGCAACCATCGGCATGCAAACAGCAACCAACCCTAGTATGGAAGCCTTCAGCGACTTGTTGCAGCCACTTCAACAACACATTGAGCCACCTTCTCAACAGTTGATGGGAATGTTGGACGCAAACGGTAACGAGGTGCTTGAGTACCCTGCTGAAAGTGGCAACCAATGGACTCGATCTTCGCCGAGTGAACCTTGGCATCAACGCTAATGCAGATTCTATTTCGGCTGCAACAACCCAAGTGGTTTGAGCAAGCGAACGATGTGGCGGTGCAATTCTGGCAACAAATCAAACATGATTAAGGCCATGAGGAACATCGCAAACAACGATACAAAGCGTGCGACGTAACTGTGTCCGAATTCAAACACCGACATGCCAAGGAGCGTCCAATCCACGTAAGTGCTGTGCAACCAAATGAGTCCGGCATTGCGGAACAGGTTGAGCACGTGAATCAATGGGACGGTGAGGAACAAAACCCTGCATCGACGGCGCCAATCAATGTCAAGAACCGCAATGGCCCCGATGAAGATGACCATGGATTGAAGCGCTGTGCAAGCCAAGACAAAGTTGATTCCAATTGAAGCTCCACCATCAGCGAGAAGAAGTTCGGTTTGGAACATGTACTCTTCTGTAGATGAACCCATGAACCAGCGGTTCCCATCAAACTCTTCCCATGTGACTTGGCCTTGAGAGGTGTTCACCCAAGTTTCACCCATCTCGATATGATCCCCTCCGGAAAACCGCAAAAACACAGCAGCCTGTGCTGCTACAAACCATATTGCCAGCACGCTAAGCCACGGAACATGAGCGATGAGAAGGTAAGGTCCACCAGCGTAAGCAACGGCACCACGAGCCCATGTCAGCGAAGCGAGGGTGCGTTCATCTTCTGCTCGACCTTCCCAGATGGCCATGCCTACAGCCATTGGAAGCGCCATGACAGAAAACAGTGTCAAAATAAGATCTTCATGGGCGAGGTAAACGCTTGCATCGTTGAAAAAGTACAATCCAACACAAACCCAACCAACCTGAGAGAGTCGGACGGGTGAGGATGACCTTCGATGCCATGAAACGGCCAAGGCGACCAATCCGATTGCACCGATGATTGAAATCACCTCTTGGGAAACCAGCATTGGTTCCCCCATTGGGCGGTGGCATTTCAACCAAACCCTAATTCAAGCAAAACGCCTTCATGTGGAGCGGCTACGCCCAGCCATGGGGGAGGTCACGGTTCAATGCACACCAGCACCACTCCCTGCAGGGAGCCCCAACCATGGAGCCATTGCGTTCATCGATCGAGATGGCGTCATCAACATTGGCAGTCCAAATTACATCAACGCACCTGACGAATTGGTGCTCTTTGACGGGGCTGCTGAGGCCATTGGTTCGCTGCGAAGGGGTGGTTATACCGTATGCATTGTCACCAACCAATCACCCATCTCAAGAGGGCTGTGGGGTGTTGAGCGGATTCATTCCATTCACGATGCTCTAAGAGAAATGCTTCTGGCCATTGATTCAGATGCACATTTAGATGCTGTTCTTGTTTGCCCGCACCGACACAAGGACAGGTGCCATTGCAGAAAACCAATGCCAGGAATGCTCCGGCTTGGGGAACAACTGCTTCGTACGAGGGGTACAATCGAACAGCGAGCGCAAATCACCATCGAGGAAGGAACTAAGGTGAATTGGTGGAAGCCAAAAATTACCCCTTCACACAACCTCGATGCCATGCTGGGTGACCGTGACAGCGACATGGGGGCAGGCTGGGCTCAAGGGGTTCGATGCTTCAAAGTCAATTGGAACCTTGGACTTTCAACCGTTGTGGACCGGGTTTTGGATGCTTCAGATAAGGGCGACCCTTTCGACCCGTTGAGGTGATTCAATGGGCTGGCTTGGATTGGATGATACGGACACATTGTCCGAAGGCTGCACCACCTTCAGCCTGCATCTGTTGATTTCCAAATTACCAGAACACGTCGACGTCGGTGAAGTCCGCTTGGTCAGGTTGTGGCCATTTGCCCGTCAACGCACGCGAGGAAACGCAGCAGTAGCGGTCGAACTGACAACCGAAAATGAACATGATTTATTGCGCTTTTTGGAATCCTATTGGAACAATGAACTCCAAGCCCTTGCTGGTGCAGTGGTTTTGGATGAACACAATCAACGCGAGCAATCACCTGCTGATCCGGGCATGGTGTGGTTCAGTGAATCACCCCCTCCATCCAATTTTTATCAAAAAGCAGTGTCTTCCGAGGTGAAGATGAAAGACGTCCCGAAAGCCGACGCATCGTGGGGTGGCATGGGAATCATCGGCGCCACTGCAGCCGTGCTTTGGCCTCAAAACGATGCCACTTGGGAAGCCATTGGATGGCGAGAGCAACACCGTTGGCCTTCGGTGGAACGGCGTGTCTGTGAATCTGCACTGGCTGAAGTGGCTTCCATTGATGGGACGTTCCTCACCCGAGACCCAAGAACACAACGCAGCTTGATCTCCCCTCGCGGCACCTGCCCCGTCTTGTTCGGCGTGCGTGGAAGAACCATTCAAGCAGCTCAACAAGCGGCATCCATGCTGGTTGAAGCCAAATCGACAGAACGGGTGCTGGCTTGGAGGGTGTTTGCTACCAATCAAGCCACGGACGATCACCTCGGTATGACCCACACGGGTCAAGTGGAACAAGTGGAAGTGCTTGGTCGAGGAACAAGCGTCATCACAACAGAACATGGTCGGTGGATGGCGTTTGCTGAAAGTGGGAATGTGAAGAGAATGGCCCAAACGCTGCAGCCGGGGGACGTCATTGAAGCCTTAGGCTTGGCACCTGAACCAGGTGTGCTTCACATCGAAAAAATGAGGGTGAAACACCGGGTTACGCAGAAAAAACGACCCCTTTGCGAAGCATGCCAACGAACCATGAAGTCCATGGGAAGCGGGCAAGGGGTGCGGTGCCCAGTGTGCAAACAACGCCAATCCATCGGTTGGGTCGAACTCCAGCCACATCTGGATTTAGGATGGGTGCAGCCACCGCCTGATGCTCGCCGTCACCTTGCTAAACCCCTCGAATGGTATTTGAACAAAACACCGTCCGATACGCACAATGGCTAAATGCCGGTGTAGGCTCCTTAGAGCATGGCCGATGAACAGACAACCAAGAACATCGCATACGTTATGCTCGCACTGCTGTTTGTCGCAATGGCTTGGTTCGTCGCTCGCCGAGCTGGTGAGAACCGAACCAACATGTTGGAAGCAAATGCACCAAAGGTCGCCGGTGAGGACATGCTTGAAGGCGGAGCAAAAAACCCAGGACAGTTCGATGAACCCGATGATGACGCCCTTGAGGAAATGGCGGAGTTGCTGGGTGAAGACGATTCCGAGGAAAATTAGTTCTCCACGTAACCTGAGTCTTCGATTCGGCATTCTTGGGCCTCATCGCCAATGGTAACCCTACGCATAGGGCCGTCCGCTGGTCGTTCTAATGTCCAAACTTGGAACCCACATTCCACCATACCTTTGCGCCCTCGGACGCTCATCGAAGCACCGCCATTGCCAGCATCGATGCCCGATTTGCTGATCAACAAGAGGGTGATGTTCGGGGTGAGCGCATCAGCCAACGCTCCTGCATCTTTGATCCTAGCAGCAGGTATTCGACCGCTTTCCGCACACCAGTCATCGAGAACGACGAGTTGAACACTTGGAAGCGAGGTCGATGTTTCAAGTAAAACTGCCACAGCCTGAGTGAGTGAACCTACCAAATTCATGGCATGAAAACGAGAGGAATCGGCGAGTGAAAGGTGCTCAAACAATTGACCAAACCTAACGCCATCAGGCATTTCAGGCGACGCCCACAGCACACGGCCACCTTGCTCTATCGTGTCAGCAGCCATGTGCAGGCCAAGCGTTGTTCCACCGGTGCTGCCTTCGACAGCCAGGTGAATTTTGCCACCCTCAAGGGGGAACGCTTTGCGAGGCATGATTCCTCGTAATGTCCACCGTGCAATATACTTCCGATGTCCAACATAGAGCAACCTTCATGCCCTACCAGCCCGACGCAAAACCATGAGCGACAAACTTGTGGTCCGAGAAGGCGAACGAATCCCTCGACGTCCACTTCCAGAATTTGAGGAAGCAGGATCGTTCAGGGAAGCAATCTCTCGCGACGGTTTCTTTGGTACTGCTGTGGCTGACAAGAATCAATACGGACCATTGGCCATGATGTTCTTGTTGCTGATTGTTGCTGGAATCACCGGGATCATCATCAAACTCGTAGCGTCGGCTTGACGGTGGAATCTAGCCCCTTCGCAAATCCCTCTATCGTGTTCACATCGATGGTAAACATCAAACCATGACCCCTTAATTGGAGCCCAATGGATGAAAAATCGGTCAATGTTGAGAGTCGAACATCCTCCCAGGACAAACGCTGGACAATCATGGCGGCCTTATTGGGAACCAACACTGCATTTATGCTGTTTCAAGGCATTGAGCAGGAACGAAATTACACACTCATACGCGAAGTAGCGTTGACCATTATTGCTGTAGCCATTCCTTTTCAAGGCATATACTTCCTCATTTACACCTACCTTTTGGAACATGAAGGTCTAATCGGTGATGCGCATTTGTTGAGGTTGCGAAAGGCTTCAGCGGTCTGCCAAATGTTTGGATATGGCTCCCTGATTGGCGTTGCCTTGATGTGGTACAACATTTCCAATTACGTGGGTGTGTTCTTTGTTCTGTCCTCGGGCTGTTCGGTCATTTTGATCCGAACGGTTATGCGGCCGCTCGACAGCAAAGACAACGAATTACCTTCCCATTGAGATTGTTCTGCCCTGTTGAAGTACAGAAAGACGGAAGGCAATGTTGATGAATCGAGGCGTGAGCCTCGTACCATGTCCTTCTGCCCGCTCGACTACCGTTATGGCTGCCAAGACTTCAAGCACATCTGGTCCGAAGTTGGACGCCATGAACGACAACTCGAAGTTGAACGAGCGCTCATTTGGGCACACATGCAACTCGGACGTGTGTCGCAGTCAGATTACGACATCGTTGCCTCCATTGCCAACCCAACTTCCGTGACAAAAGAACGCGTATCAGAAATTGAAGCAGAAACCCGCCACGACATTATGGCCTTGACCAAGGCCATGGCTGAGGCAGCTGGTGAAGCAGGATGGTGCATCCACCTTGGTGCCACTTCCAACGACATCGTCGATACGGCTGTTGCGCTTCAATTGCGCGACAGCATTGTGATGTTGCGTGAACAATTATGCCTCTTAATCGGCGTATGCGCTGATGTTGCAGAGCGAGAACGCGACACGGTCATGCTCGGCCGTACCCATGGACAGGCTGCTGTCCCGATTACGTTCGGATTGAAGGCTGCCGTTTGGCTTGATGAACTTCGACGTCAATTGATTCGACTCGATGAGGCAACACCGAGAATTGCAGTGGGTAAGTTCCTCGGTGCTGTTGGCACGGGAGCAGCACAGGGAGAAAATGCAAGAGAATTGCAACGCTTAATCCTCACACACCTTGGACTTGGCGTCCCATTGGCCACAACTCAGGTTGTCGGAAGGGACCGCTACATCGAATATGTGTCATGGCTCGCAAACATCGCAGCCACCTGCGAAAAAATCTTGCAGGAAGTCCGTAACCTTCAGCGTTCTGAAATTCAAGAAGCTGGAGAAGGATTTGACATTGAAAAGCAAGTGGGTTCTTCGACCATGGCTCACAAAAAGAACCCAATCAAGTCAGAAAACGCCTCTGGCTTGGCGCGCATTGTCCGTTCAATGATTATCCCAACGTACGAGAACGCTCTCTTGTGGCACGAACGTGACCTGGCAAACTCCAGCAGCGAGCGATTCACCCTTTCCCACGGCTCTGCGTTGTGCGAGGATGTTATTGCCAAAACACGAGATGTACTCACGAACATGTGGGTCGATGCAGAACGTTGCATGGAGAACATCAAGGCTCAACGCGGCCTTGTGATGGCTGAGAAGGTCATGATCGATTTGGTCGAACACGGCATTGCTCGAGATGAAGCGCACGAAATTTTGCGCGAAGCTTCTTTCACAGCAGTTGCAAACAAGGAAGAACTCATCGATGTCTGCAGCCGTACACCGGCCATTGCAGCAGCATTTAGCGCCGAAGAACTCGAGGCTATGTTCGAACCTGCCAATCACATTGGAGTGTCCGGTGAACTTGTAGACGAGTGCGTTGCACTGGCTCGCGCTGCGATCAAGTGATGCTCAGTCTGCGTGAATCAAATTCACGGAATCAAACTCAAAGGTACCTCGCGTACCTTCCCAAAGCGGCGTACCATTCACCTCGAGGCGACCCTTGAGATGCGGCCCGCCGACAACGAGCGTTTCATATTCCCCACCTTCGCCATCAACGTTGAACCGGAATGTTGCTGCAAGTTCTTCAAGTTGAACCAGGGAATGTTCATCCAAGACACGCCCGATCCATTGAGCGTCCAATCCTTCACAACTGACTGAAGTCAGCATCACTTCAAACCCATGGTTGACAAGTCCACGCATGTGTTCGAGGCTGTTTTGGTGCCAGAGCGGCGTCCAACTTCGAACACCCAAACGCTCAGACATCCGTTCGAGTCTTGACTTTTGATAATCAGAGCGCAGCGCTCCGCTGACAATACCGTCGATGTCCAGTGTTGCGAGTGCGGTTTCCAAATCTGCAATCTCTTCTTCCTGAACGCCAGCGGTATCGACCCTCAACCATGGGACGCCTGCAAGGGCGGCCTGATGCTCGACGAGGTGCGTTCCCGGTATCTGAAACATCCATGAGTCATCGCCCGTGATGTTGACCGTAACCAATGAGACAATGTCCCATCCTCTGCATTGAGCCCACCACCAAGCGGCAGCAGAATCCTTGCCACCAGAAGACAACACAGCGACTCGCACGGTTGTCGCAACGGCCTCGTTGTCAAGAGGTTAGGGGTGATTCACCGTGTGAGGGTTCATATGAGGTGGGGTTCTCTCGCAAATGTCAGCGAACGAATTTGTGATGTGCGGGTCAACCGATTCTACCCTCATCCTCATAAAGCGTCGATTGAACGACAAGATGAGGCAAAATTATGCAACCAAGCGGAAGAGGATACGACCACGGCATCACAACCTTCAGCCCAGACGGACGACTGTTCCAAGTGGAATACGCTCGAGAATCCGTTAAGCGGGGAACAACTACAGCAGGACTCAAGTTCCGAGACGGCGTCGTTCTTGTCTGTGACAAGCGCATTGTCAGCCGACTCATCATCCCTGAATCCATCGAAAAGATGTTCAAAATCGATAATCACATTGGTATCGCCACATCGGGACTTGTTGCCGATGCTCGCCAACTCGTTGCACGGGCTCGCGTTGAATCTCAAGTGAACCGCATCACCTATGCAGCCTCTGTCCCAGTGGACGTCCTCGTGAAGAAAATCTGCGACTTCAAGCAGTCCTTCACACAATACGGCGGTTCCCGCCCGTTCGGTACGGCCCTGCTCATTGGCGGCGTCGACGACAACGGAATCCACCTCTACGAAACCGACCCGAGCGGTGCTTACCAATCCTACCATGCCGGTGCCATTGGCAGCGGCCGCAACACTGTGATTGAGCACTTTGAGTCAAACTGGAAAGCTGGACTTACGCTCAACGCTGCTATGAAACTCGGACTCGAGGCCCTCCGAAGCGCAAACGACACCGAACTCAACCGAGAAGCAGTCGAAGTCACCGTGATCGACAACGAAGGCTACCGTGTGCTCGACCGTGCAGAAGTGAACAAGCAAATCGACCGCTTGAAACCACTTGAAGAGTGAAGTTTGACCGCCAGCATGAAAGGCCGCATTGGCCTCTTCTAACTGAGGAAGGCAAATGGTGAGTCTCGACAAAGCAGTGCTTGCACGAATGGAAAAAGGCGGAAAACGCTACGAACTTTTAGTCGATCCTGATTTGGTTGAGAAGTTTAAAGCAGACCCAACTTCAGTTGACCTGAACGCATTTTTGGCCATGGATGAAGTCTTTCATGATGCACGCGGTGGCGAGCGACCAACCGCTGAAGCCATCGAAAAGACGTTTGAAACTCAAGACATCCTGACCATCGCCACGGCGATCCTATCAAAGGGTAGCATCCAATTAACAACCAATCAGCGCAAAGCCATGGTGGAACGCATGCGCCAGCAAATCATTCATCAGATTCACGTGCAAGCGGTCGACCCTAAAACGAAGAGCCCGCACCCGAAAACCAGAATTGAGTTGGCGTTGGAAGAATCTCGCTACTCCGTTGACCCGTTCAAAGGGCTTGAAGACCAAGTCAAGGAGGCAATCGACCGGCTCAAACCCATGATCCCGCTCTCCTTCGAATCCGTTCGTCTTGCTTTCAAAGTTCCAGGCTCTGCCTACGGGCAAGTTTCGAGGATCTTACGCCCTTACCAACAAAAGGAACAATGGCTCGAAAACGGCTCATGGGCCAGCGTCATCGAATGCCCAGCGGGAATGAAACCAGACCTCATCAGTCAGGTGATGCGTCAAAATTCAGAATCTGAAGTCAAAGAACTCTGAAATTTTAGCCCTGAAACATTCACGCATCGACAGTTGAGCCGAGGGTCGGCTTTATCATGGGATGGTTGGTGGCGCAGAATGGAGAGAAAGAAATGTCCAACGGTCAAAACGGCGCCGAGCTGCGCCTCGTGACCCCAGGAATGGCCATCGGGCCAGTCGCTGGGAAGCGCGTAGGAAGCGGTGCAATCGCACAAAACGATACAATCATTGCCACCCGACTCGGGTGGACAAAAGAATTCAACAACACTGTTTCGGTTGACCCGATCAACAGTGCTTACATGCCACGGTCCGGCGACCTCATTGTTGCCGTTGTGGCTGAAGTCCGAAACAACCTCTGGTTCATGAACGTCAACGGACCGTTCCAAGGCCTTCTCCCAATGTCACTCGCACCTTGGAAGGTCGAGTTTGGCGCTGCACGCCAGCACATGGGCATCGGTGACGTTGTCCTGGCCCGTGTCCAAGAAGTCGATGAGTGCCACAACGTGGTCCTCACCATGAAAGGCGTCGGTTTGCGACGCTTGAACCAAGGAACCATTGTTTCCGTCCCAATCAACCACATCGACCGTCTGCGAGGCGAAGGCAACGCAACCGTTCAACGGCTACGAGATGCAGCAGACAGCCGCATCATCATCGGCGAAAACGGCAGAGTCTGGATCGACGGAAATGCAGAAGGCACCGCTTGGGCTCGCCAAGCCATCGCCTTGACTCAGGCCGTTGGCCACAAAACAACATTCGAAGCAGAATTGTCTGCTCTTGAACAAAATGCTCCGAAAAAAGGTGATGCTTGATGGGTGGATATGGTGATGTACAACTGCTACGCGACGATGGGCTTCGGCTTGACGGACGCAAAATTGATGAAATGCGACCTGTGGAAATCGAAGCTGGTGTTTTGCCGGCTGCCGATGGATCTGCAATGGTGACCCACGGACTGAACGTGGCAGTCGCTGCTGTGTATGGCCCAATGGAAGCGCACCCTCGAAAGATTCAGCGCCAAGACCGTGCTGTGATCGATGTCCGATACAACATGGCTCCGTTCTCAACAAGCGACCGTATCCGACCAGGTTTCAACCGACGATCTCGAGAAATCTCCAAGGTAACAGCAGAAGCACTCGAATCCGTAGTGCTTGTTGAACGCTACCCTCGCTCGAAGATTCGAGTCGAAATTGAAATCCTCGCCGCAGAGGCTGGAACCCGATGCGTCGGTCTCACGGCCGCTGCTGTGGCTCTGGCTGACGCTGGAATCCCAATGCGTGACCTCATCGTAGGTGTGGCATCGGGCAAGGTCGAAGGCACTGTTGTGCTTGACCTCGACAAGGCAGAAGACAACTATGGTCAGGCTGACCTCCCTGTTGGAATCCTTCCAAACACCGGTGAAATTGCGTTCCTCCAAATGGACGGCGATCTTTCACCTGACGAATTCAATTTGGCGATGGAATACAACTTCAAAGCAGCAGCAGAAATTCATGAAATCATGGTTGATGCTCTCAAGCGCCGATATGAAGGAGGTGAAAACTGATGGTCGAACTCGTACCAACATTGCTCCGCCAAGAACTTGCTCGTCTTGCAGAAGATGACCTACGACTCGACGGTCGAAAACAATGGGAAGGCCGTGAAGTCACCCTTGAAACCGATTGCTTGTACAACGCAGAAGGATCCGCAAAGGTTGTCCTTGGCGACACCATCGTTTACGCTGGTGTCAAGTTCGAACTCCGAACTCCTTGGCCAGACCGACCAGCACAAGGTTCCCTCATGTGTGGGGCTGAACTGCGACCAGTGGCTCACCGAAAGTACGAGCCTGGCCCACCATCTCCACAATCCATCGAACTCGGTCGAGTTGTTGACCGTGGCATCCGCGAATCCGGTTGCATCGATATGGAAAGCTTGTGCATTGTTCCTGGCGAGAAGGTCTGGGGTGTCATGATTGACATCCACGTTCTCTCTGATGGCGGCAACATCTTCGATGCTTGCGGACTTGCAGCAATCGCAGCATTGCGAACCGCAATCGTTCCAGCAGAGCGCTTTGACGTCGGCGAAGATTACACCTTGAAGGTGAAGGGCACGCCAATCATGGCTTCCTTCACTCGAGTTGGTGGACGATACATCTACGATCCTTCCGAAGAGGAAGAATTGGGCGGCGATGAGCGCATTCACATTACACTGGGTGACGAAGGCCACCTCCATTCCTTGCAAAAGGGATTAAGAGGGGTGTTCACGCCCGCCGAATTTGCAGAG
>TARA_B110000459_G_scaffold41776_1_pt1 | contig 26569 bp, 31 predicted proteins | sample TARA_B110000459 | Tara Oceans TARA_B110000459 (sample SAMEA4398296) | marine metagenome | biome: Polar Biome; feature: [SRF] surface water layer (ENVO:00010504); material: water (ENVO:00002006), including particulate matter (ENVO:01000060) such as... | depth 5 m | reverse complement strand
ATGGTGTATCTTGGGTCAGCTTTGAGGTTCACCCCATACAAAAAAATTAATAAACTAACACAAGATTTTATTCTTTTATCGGTTGCTTCCCATCAGTTATACTTACCGGATGAATAGCCCTTTTTGGGAAAAAAACTAAAAAATTCTTATTCAATAGGCATAAAAAATGGCAGTTATTCGCTGGATACTAGGCTCACTGATTCTATCTCTCAATTGGATCTTTTCTCCTAAAATCATTAAAAGAAATCCATCCTCACAAGCTAAATTAAATGAAAAAACTGCTGGCCTTACTTTATTCCAATATCCAGCATGTCCTTTTTGTGTAAAAGTTCGACGTACAATTAAGAAACACAGCTTGTCTGTCAAATTAATCGATCCAAGATTATGCGGCCACAGTAGCCAAGAATTGCTTGAGGTTGGTGGAAAATTAAAAGTTCCCTGCCTAAAAATTGAAGCCAATGATACTGATATACACTGGATGTATGAGTCATCAGATATTATTAAATACCTAGAAGACAGAGTGGCTGAGGCCACAAGTAGCGCATGACTAATAGCGAAATTGCCAGAGGTAGCTGTCTGTGCGGACAGGTAGCCTATGAAATCTCTGGAAATCTAGGCATATTTCAGTATTGTCATTGCAGTAGGTGCAGAAAATTTACGGGTAGCGCTTTTGCATCAAACATTTTAATTGCAAAAGAGCACTTCAGGTGGACTGCGGGCGCACTACTAGTTCAGTGCTTTGAACCCAAAGAGACGAAACACTTCGCTACAGCTTTCTGCAAAAAATGTGGATCTTCCCTCCCATGGTTGGGAAAGACCAAGAAAGCTATTGTCATTCCAGCAGGAACACTGGACACTGACCCCTCAATAAGACCAATGCAAAATATTTTTTGGAAATCCAAAGCTTTATGGCACAGGGATGTAAGTGAACTCCTTAAACATGATGAGCTCCCTACTAAATAAATCAAACTCAAGTTAAGAACCGCTATCTGATTACTTATCTGCCTTTATATCACTAGGGTCATAATAAGTAATTCCGTGGACTAATTTTTTGGTTGAGTCTCTTAAGATTTGACTAACAATTTTTTCATATTCAACTGGATCTGCATGAAGTTCATATACAGCAGCATCATCGTCTTTTGCTGAAAGTGTGGAAACCCAATCTATAGCCTTCTCGCTAAGATCAACTGCTTTTCTGCTAAGGTCAATAGCCTGTGATTTAAGGTCTCCTTGCTTCATAGCTGTTTGTTTTTCAGGCTCTATCTTTTCAGATATTTTTATTTTTCGTACAAGATCTCCTACCTTTTCAGTACTGTAAATCGACTTGCCCAATTTGGCACTCACCACCGGACTCAAGCAATATCCTTGGCATCTGGAGGCCTCTAACCCAAAAAATTTCATCCTAGAGCCGCTGGTCACAGAAATTTTTTGCTCAACTTTAAGACCATTAGTTGAGATTGATGCTTCGTCTTGAATCTTGTCCATATGATTTACATACAAAGTTACATCCATAACAGAGGCATTCATCTCATCCATAATTTTACTTATCTGTTTGCCTTTAATGTCTGATAAATTAGGCAATTTCATTCCCGATGGCGAAATAGACATTACATCTACTTTTTCTTCAGTCCTGCTCATCAAAAATTTTTGGTACGTCTGTGAGTTACTTAATGACGAAATGGGAAGTATCTCTATGCCCTGTGCTTTCATTTCACTCATAAAATACCTATAGGATTGATCTGTAACACGCTGGAGTAGCTCAACGGGTATCCCCACTAATTTTGAATTTATCTGCTCATTACTCTCTTCCGTTTCAGAAAAAATAGGGTTATTTATATCATGGAAAATAACCTCAAAATAAGGGACAACAGCCCGATTTTCTACTTTAATTGTTTTTCTATCACCGGATACCTGCACATCCCTCACTTCCGGTAAAGTCGATAAAGGCTTCTCTTTAACAAAAGACGCTAAGTAACTTGACTGCTTTAAAGGCAAGCAAGCAGATATGGCAAAGGTTGTCATAAAAATAATAATTAAGCGCATTTTACTTCCCAGTGTCTTTGAATGTCCTGTACAGGGTTTCGTCAATAAAACAGGGTTTAATCTAGCATTTTAACAAAAAATATACGACACAAACCATCAGATATTGGCATCAAAAAATGTAGTCATATGCAAAACATGGCGCGCCTTAATTAATTAAAAAATGTGGTCATTGTGTTTTCTTGTCTAAACGATTCCTACCAAAATCTGCTGTAGTAAATCTTTTGTATAAATCAAAAAAGTAGCTCAAAGTGAAAAGAAACTATTAAAAAATACTCAGGTTTCTGCCAACAGCATCCTTAGCTAGCGCGCTCAAGGACAACGAGATAACATCGGTATATAATTGATCCCCCCATAAGAGCGTGTATTTTTCCAATGACAGATAACAAAACAACACATTTTGGCTTCAAAACTGTACCCATTGAGGAGAAAGCCACAAAGGTGGCTGACGTATTTCATTCTGTAGCTGCAAAATACGATTTAATGAATGACCTGATGTCTGTAGGTGTTCATAGGCTCTGGAAGCGCTACACTATTGAATTATCTGGAGTTAGAGCTGGGCAATCAGTACTAGACGTTGCTGGCGGCACAGGTGATCTAACTGCTAAATTTTCAAAGATTGTAGGCAAAACAGGGAAAATAATATTAGTTGATATCAATGAGTCTATGCTGAGAATTGGGCGTGACAAGCTTATTGATATGGGATGCTCAAATCAGGTTCTTTATACTTTGGCTGACGCTCAATGTTTGCCATTTCCAGATAACACATTTGACTGCATTACCATTGCTTTCGGTCTAAGAAATGTCACCGATAAAGATATGGCTCTCCGGTCCATGAACCGCATATTAAAGCCTGGTGGCCGCTTATTGGTGTTAGAATTCTCCAAGCCATCCAACCCTGTTCTTAAAAAGTTCTATGATTTTTACTCATTTAAATTACTCCCAAAAATTGGTGACTTTATAGCTAATGACAGCGATAGTTACCAATATTTAGCGGAATCCATACGCATGCATCCAGACCAAAATACCCTACAGAATATGATGACAGATGCTAATTTTGTAAACACTGAATATTATAATATGACTGGCGGCATCGTCGCTCTACATCGAGGTTTTAAGTCTTGATTCTCGATCTTATGAAAAATAAAATTTTTAAAGAAGCTAAAGGTCCAGCTCTAAAGTCTCTTGAGGTCGCTATCAATAAGGCGCTAGAATATGATCACTCTAGTCAAAATGCTATTGGCAGGCTAAGAAATAAGGTTCTTGAAATAGAATGCACATCTCCCTCAATTTCTTTCTATATTATTTTCGGGGGAAAAACGGTCCACTTAGAGCATCATCACAAAGGCGCTGCAGATGCCGTCCTTAAGGGAAGCGTCCTATCTTTAGGCTCTTTATCTATTAATGGCGATCAGCGCGTCTCTTTTTTTGATTCAGGCGTCACAATTTCCGGTGACCAAGAGCTGCTTGGCCAGCTCCAACAGCTTCTAAAAAATCTAGACATAGAATGGGAAACTGGGCTTTCAGATCTAATTGGTGATATTCCTGCACATTTAATTGGAAAATCATTAAGGTCATCTATCGACTGGAAGAAAAATATATTCAAACGAGCTGTAACAGGGGCTGTGGAATTTAGTCAAGAAGAGGCACGCTTAACACCAAGCCTCAATGAGGTTGTTGACTTCAATGAGGCAATTCAACATACACGTAACGAAGTGGAGCGCCTAGCAGCTCGCACCAGCAAAGTAAAAAACAAGATGGATAGTATTTTTTTAAATGATAATAAACACTTGAAACACGTAAAGGATACCTAAAAATGTCGAAAATTAGTCGACTAGCTACTATTATCCGTGTTTTTGTGCGCTATCGACTCGATACATTTGTCGAGAAAGAAAAGCTACCTCGCAGCCTAAGACTGTTATTTGTAGTCACGAAATTTTTTCCTAATACCAGCAAACCCAGAGGAGAAAGACTGAGGGCTGCCCTGGAGAACCTAGGGCCTATATTTGTTAAGCTTGGCCAGCTACTCTCGACTCGCCCCGATTTAATCCCATCCGATATATGCTCTGAACTGAGCCACCTTCAAGATAATGTCGCTCCATTTAATAACGAGCAATTTGTCACTATTGTCGAAGAGGCTCTTAATAAAAGTATTGACGATTTATTTCAAGAATTCAACCATGAGCCTCTGGCGTCGGCGTCTGTAGCACAAGTCCATTCTGCAGTGCTCCCGGATGGTCAGAAAGTAGTCGTTAAAGTAATTCGTCCTGATATAAAAAATATAATTGAACAAGATATTCAGTTAATGCTGTCTATCGCTACATGGCTAGAAAAAAATACTATTGATGGACCGAGAATGAGGCTTATAGAGGTAGTCAACAATTATAGAGTCACAATCTTTGATGAGCTTAACCTACAACGCGAGGCATCGAATGCCTCCATACTTCGCCGCAACTTTGAAAAATCCAGCATGCTTTATGTTCCCGATATCCACTGGGCATACACAAACCAAAATATAATGGTAGCAGAACAAATTTATGCGACACCTGTTACAGATATAGGGGCGCTGCAACAGCATAATGTGGATTTCAAAGTCTTAGCGGAAAGAGGCGTGGAAATTTTTTTCACACAAGTGTTTGAACACAATTTTTTTCATGCTGATATGCATCCCGGTAATATTTTTGTAGATTGTAGCAACCCAAAAGAACCAAAATATCTTGCGATCGATTGCGCAATCATCGGAACCCTTACAGATGCTGATCAATACTATCTGGCACGAAATCTGCTCGCCATTTTTCGACGCGACTACCGTCAAGTAGCTGAACTACATGTTCTGTCTGGCTGGGTGCCGGAAGATACCAATATAGGCGAATTTACTTCTGCTATTCGATCAGTCTGTGAGCCTATTTTTGGGCGCCCATTACGAGATATTTCATTTGGCTATATTCTTGTTAGCTTGTTTCAAACTGCGCGCCGTTTCGATATGGAGGTACAACCGTCTCTTGTTCTGCTGCAAAAAACATTACTCAATATAGAAGGATTGGGGCGACAGCTTTATCCAGATTTAGACTTATGGGATACCGCTCATCCTTTTCTAGAGCGCTGGCTCAAAGAACGATTTAAGCCAAAAGCGTTTATTGAAAAATTAAAACGCCATGGTCCAGAGTGGCTAGAACAGCTTCCGCAGATGCCACAACTTATTTTTCAGGGACTTGAGAATCTTCAGGCTAACACACAAAAATCTGTTGCTACTCCACCTTCTGTTTTGAATAGATCAGTTTCTGTGAAAAAAATAATACGAGACTGGATAGGGCCTGCATTAATAGGTGTCGGGTTAGGATTAGGGCTTTCAAATTGGTCCGAAACTGCTAATAACATACCAGAAAATAGCCTAATCTTTGTTATGATTGGATTAATGATGATGCTGCTAAAATAGCATCATCATGCAATAGTTTTCAGCACTTAAGCTTATTTACCTAAAATCAATATTGCTGATATAACAACAGATGTCATAATAACTACTATGGATAACTTTATTAACAAAATTACTTGGGATGAAAACGGCTTACTTCCCGTCGTAGCGCAAGATGCTACTTCAGGCAGAGTGTTAATGGTCGCCTGGATGAATAGTGAAGCATTGGCGCTCACCGTACAAGAGCAGCGTGCTGTTTATTGGTCTCGATCGCGCAAAAAATTGTGGTATAAAGGTGAGGAGTCTGGGCATGTTCAGCATGTAAAAGAAATACGTCTCGACTGCGATAGCGACGTGCTGATTTTGCAGGTTGAGCAGATAGGTGGTATAGCCTGCCATACCGGAAGAGCTTCATGTTTTTATAGAATATTGCAGGACGGAGAATGGCTTACAGTAGATCCTGTCGTTAAAAACCCAGGAGAGATATATACATGAGCGCTGATGTGTTGACTAAGCTAACAGAGTCTATTGAAGCTCGAAGAAAATCTGATCCTAAGGATTCCTACGTGGCCAGTCTTCACCATCAAGGATTAAATAAAATTCTAGAGAAGGTTGGGGAAGAGAGCATCGAAACCCTTCTGGCTGCTCGGGATGCAGAGCAAACCGGGGATACTAAAAAATTAATCTATGAAACAGCAGACTTATGGTTTCATTCATTAGTTATGCTGTCTCATTTAGGGGAGAATGCCCAATCAGTACTGAAAGAACTGGAACGTCGGTTTGATTTATCAGGTCTTGAAGAAAAAAAACAACGAATCAAAAACCAATAAACTTAATATTAAAATAACCTAGATCACAAAAAAGAGATATCGCTATGATACCTGGCTGGCAAGAACTACTCATTATCTTGGTCATTGTTGCAATAATTTTTGGAACAAAAAAAATACGCAGTATTGGATCTGATTTAGGGGGAGCAGTAAAAGGCTTCAAAGACTCCGTATCAAGCAACGTATCAAATACAGAAACCAATGATGCATCCATAGAGAAGCAGGTCAAAAGCAATACCAAGCATGATGATGATAAAACTGCAAAATAACTGCTCTCATGCCTAATATTCGCTATTTTTAACATATAAAATAGGTTAAATCCATGTTTGATATTGGCTTCTTGGAGCTACTTTTAATTGCTGTAGTATCTTTAATCGTAATGGGACCGAAGCGATTGCCTCAAGCAGTGCGCTCTATCAGCCTCTGGCTAGGCAGGTTTAAGCAAGTGTTTTCATCTGCACGCCAGCAACTAGAAGATGAGGTGGGTATGGATGACGTCAAACGACAATTGCATAATGAGCAAATTATGCGCGACCTCAAAACCACCGCCACTACAATAAAAGAAGCCACCGCCATTACTCCTAAAGATGACTCAAAATGATTGATACACCATCATCAAAACAACCGATAGTGGCTCATCTACTAGAGATGAGAAATCGACTGCTACAATGTATCGTGGTGATTTTTATTATTTTTTTAGGATTGTTTGCTTATAGTAATGAGCTCTATATTTATATATCAGAGCCTCTGACAATTCATCTACCAGCAACATCCTCGATGATTGCTACTGATGTAACATCACCATTTCTAACCCCCTTCAAGTTAGCCTTAGTGTTATCCGTATTTGCTGCAATGCCATTTATTCTTTATCAGATTTGGGCTTTTGTCGCCCCGGGCCTATACCAGCGTGAAAAAAAAATAGTGGTCCCATTATTTCTTTCTAGCGTTGCTCTCTTTTACGGAGGAATGGCTTTTGCTTACCATATTGTTTTCCCTTTAATCTTTACATTTTTCACTAGTGTAAGCCCAGAGGGTGTATTAGTAATGACAGATATTCGAAGTTATCTCGATTTTATCCTTAAGTTATTTTTTGCATTCGGCTTGAGCTTTGAGATTCCCATCGCAATAGTAATTCTGTCATGGATGGGCCTCGTAAATCCAACCCAATTAGCAAAAAGACGTCCTTATGTGTTTGTTATATGCTTTGTGCTGGGCATGCTGCTGACTCCGCCAGATATAATTTCACAAACCCTTCTAGCGATACCCATGTGGCTGTTGTTTGAACTAGGCATTGCTTTTAGCAAAATCATCAAACCTGAATCAATAGAAAAAAGTGCAGCAAGCTAACTTTGCACGAGAGACCAAAGCCTATCAAGGCCCTGCTGTAAAAAAAATATCTTCTCAGTTATTGAAATTTTATCACTTAACCCATGCAGTCTAACTAAATCTATTTCTGGGTGACCAAAAGCAGCGTATTCCCAATCAATCAGAAATAATCCAGTAGTGGCTTCTATCAGATTTCCCGGAACAATATCATGATGATTAATTACTGGCGCCCAGGTCTGGCTGTCTATAGCTGCAGCCACATGAAGCAGCTCATCAAAAAATAATTTCTCTAAAGTGCATATCGAAACTGGTAATTGTCGTATGTAATACTGACAATAGCTTAAATAATTTCGCTTTACAGCATGGCATGGAAGCGAGACGCTATGAATTTTATTTATAATTTTAGTAACTTTTTTTATGTTTAATGGCGCGTTAAGATCAGATTCAAGCCATTGATAACCTTCAATATAATCACTAACTAGAGTATGGCTATCCACAAATAATACTTTAGGAGAAAAATCGAACTCCTGAAGCAGGGAAAGTATTTCTATTTCCTGATGACGATTGATACCTAAACTTATACTATCTTCATTGTTTATTCTAACAACTGCCTGATAGGCGCCAGATTTAACCAAAAAAGATCGGTTAGTTCGCCCACCTAGTAGCTCCCTAACAACCCTAGGCTCATCAGGCCAAGAGGTCCTCCAACCTCTCCAGCCAGAAAGTGTTTTCTCTAGAAGAAATTCTACCCTACTCAAAGATTATTCTGCTCAAGATAGCGCTTACGCCAAGTGCAGTAACCCAAAATAGCCAATATGACATAAAGCACAAAAAGGACGGCAGTCTGATAAAGATTCTGGCTGAAATACAAATAGATTGAAACCCCATCAATAAAAATCCAATACAGCCAATTTTCAAGAATTTTTCTTGCCACCATTGCCGTTGTCACTATTGATCCTAGCGTCGTAAAAGAATCCAAATACGGCAACTCCGCATCAGTATATGCACCCAGAAAATACCCTATAATCAAGGAAAACAAACTAACCAAGCTAACTACTAGGATATGACACAAAGGTGTTAAGCGTGAAATAAGCAAGCCTGTTTGTTGCGTTCCCCCCCTTCGCCATTGCTGCCAACCATAAAGCGACATCAGCACATAATAGACATTCAACAAGGACACCATGTATAACCTGGCATCAAAGAAAATCCACACATAAATTGCTGCGCTAAAAAAAACAAAATACCAGCATAAGCTGTTCTCTTGTATAGCAAATGCCAAGTAACCAAAAGCTAGGACTACCGCCAATGTTTCAAGAGTTATCCAGCTTAAATTTAGCCATGATTCCATGATTAAAGAGCCTCATAGGCCGGAATATACTTCACCACATAGACCGCCATGCCAAATTCTTTATAGCAACTCAAGATAGTTTCTTGGACTGCATTCATTGCATAGCTATACTCTCCCTGCACTACAGTGCTAGTAGGAAAGGTCTTTATTTTTAAGTCACTATATTTATTGATTTTCTCTATAAATCCATCAATAGGGACAACAAAGTTCTCTTGATTGGGATACATGCTGATATCAATAGTCAACTCCATAGCGACCCCCTAAAAAAAGAATAAAATAAATGCTGCTCTCTAATCTATAACGTCAAGACTGGAATATCTTAAAAGTTAAACTTAACTGTTGCACCTATCACTCTTGGCTCACCAAACTGATAATAAGGTTCTAGTGCATAATTTTTTCGAGGATCATTACCAAAACTTCCAAATCCTCGCACAATCACATCACGATCTGTCAAATTTCTCCCCCAAAGAGAGAAATCCCAAACGCCATACCTATAATTCAAATGAGAATTTAACAATTCATAACGATTAGATTTTGCATTGTGGCGAGGAGAGAGATTAAACGCCCCTTTTCCCTCTACCTCTAACCCTGCAACAAGATTAGCTGTAAGGTCTAACTCAGCGCCTAGTGTGAACTGATATGAAGGCGCATGAGCCTGCTTATCTCCGCTAAGATCTTTAGGGGTAGGATTGCTTGCATGTCTGTCGACCTCAACATGAGAGTAACTCTCATAATCTTTAAATATTGCTTTCAATAAACCTAAGCTGCTATAAAAATTCACGCCAGAAAAAGGGAGCCAGTTGAGCTCCAGTTCAGTGCCATAGTTGGCACCTTTTTTAGCATTCTCAAAGTAATCAGTAAACGTACACGCACCCCCTCCGGAGCAATCCACTAAAGATTGTTTTACCTGCATTTTATGTCGCTGCTGATAAAATATTGCTAGTTGGCCATTTAATTTTCCATCAAACCAATCCATTTTTATACCAGTCTCATAATTCCATAAATATTCGGTATCAAACTTTTTATTTTTAGCATCTAGCGATGAGCTACTATTAATCCCGCCTGCTTTATAGCCCCGCGAGATTAATCCATAGATCATAGTATTGTTTGTTGCAAAGTATTCTAACCCCAATCGCCCCCCCCAAAGACGCTCACCTTTTGCATAACCAACAGATGCTCTGTCCATATAATCAGCATTCCGGTACTCCAACCGCAACCCAGTTGTTAGTCTTAATTTATGACTAAGCTGGCTTCCTAATTGCCCATAGATGGCATAATTTTTGGTATCGAAGTCGCTGGTAAAATCAGAATCATAGGTCCACTCACGCAATAAAGATTCTTTTTGCTCGCGAAAATAAACTCCGGCAACCCAGTCCGTGGAATCATCAAAAAGCAATCCCTGATCATTTGATACCAAACGAAAATCTAGCGTTGTTGTTACTCTATCACGTCTGTAATTATCAACAGACTCATATGCTGAGCCACTACATGCATAATCTGAACATATAGCTGCATAACTCCAGTCTTCATCAAAACCGTACTCGGTATCATTATTAGAGCGCCCTATCAAGGAAACCACATCAAAATTACTACTATTGCTCCATGTGCTCTCTACAGAAAATGCCAATGTTTCCTGGCGATCGTGACCGGGTTGATCAGAAAAAGTATGGCGCGTATTATCTAATGAGAAGCTATCGTATCCATTTTCTGCATTAACATACAATCCAACAATCTTAATATTTAGGCTATCACTAGCCCGCCAATGTAATTTTCCTCGAATAGTTTGCTCATCAATATTATTGGTATCATCTCGATTAAGAAATTCATTCTCTACATAACCATCTCTTTTGGAGCGCTGCACAGCAAGACGGTAGCCCATATCATCTGTTATAGGGCCGCTCAACACACTGGAAAATGTTCGAGCTTCATATTCAGAAAATGATGACTCCACGCTGCCTTCAAATTTTTCCGAGGGATCATTCGACTGAATATCAATCAACCCTGCCATGGCGTTCGCTCCATAGCTTGTACCTTGCGGGCCTCTAAAGACTTCAACCTGCCTAATATCAAGCATAGTTGCGGCCCCGCCAATCCCACTAAAATCAATACCATCTATAAAGAGTCCAACAGAGGGATTAATGGGCTCAACATACTGACTGCGTTCACCAATTCCGCGGATTTGAAAAAATCTTCCTCTAGATGAGCCGCTGGAGAAATTTACATTAGGTGCCAAGTTGAGCACCTGCTCAATATGCTGGGCTTCACGTCGATTAATCGTCTTGCTGTTAATCACGGTAATGCTATTACCTGTATCCAATACGTTTATATCGCGAAATTTTGCTGTAACGACGACCTCAGCAATCAAGCCATCTTCCTCAATTTCTGAAATTTCATTTGTAGGCGAAGTATCTTCTTCGACCTCCAAAGCTTGAGCTATAGAACCTTCAGATCGAGAATCAACAGAGGTGGTTTTCAGCTCACCGGAAGCATAAGAGTTTTGAGCTGTAAGGTGAAATGCAATCCATAAAATAACTGCAAGAGTAGTTTTTATTTTTCTAGACACTAAATACATATAAAGCCTCATTAACAAAAGTTAAGAGACCCGGAAGGGGAAAGATGGAACGTTGAATTCTGCGTCCTATCCCTACGCCGGTACTATCCGGATCAGGTTCAAAGGGTCCATCCGAAGATGTCTCAGGCTGTCAGCCTCCCCTTAGGAATAATCACCATATCATGGCGAATTACAAAATAATTTTACAGAATATTTTTTAAATAGCAATAATTGTAAATCGATGAAATAAAAATATCTTCAGATTGCTTTTCTGTCGAATATCCCCCCAGGTGGAGCTAGCAATAAATGCTCTCCAACAGTATAATTCGATTTATTTTGAAAACTATAGATCCATAGAAATTCATGGAATGTGCTTACATGCATTTATATTAATACTTTTAACTACGAGACAGAAAAAGACATGAGCTACAACAAGATCCCTGCTGGCAATGACCTTCCCCATGATATTAATGTGGTTATAGAAATACCAGCCAATCATGATCCTATTAAATATGAGGTCGACAAAGATGCGGATGCTATTTTTGTCGATCGATTTGTAGCCACGCCAATGTTTTATCCGGCAAACTATGGCTATATCCCTCAAACATTATCTGAAGACGGCGATCCTCTAGATGTATTAGTGGTTACCCCTTACCCTGTAATGCCAGGCGCAGTAATTCGCAGTCGACCTGTTGGTGTGCTAAAGATGTCAGACGAATCTGGTGTCGATGCAAAACTGCTGGCTGTCCCTCACACTAAGCTGACCAAGCTATATGATCATGTGAGTGAAATTAGTGATCTGCCAGAACTTCTAATCAAACAAATTCAACACTATTTTGAAAATTATAAGACCCTTGAGGCAGGAAAATGGGTTAAAGTTGAAGGGTGGGATAACGCAGCAGCTGCGTGTCTTGAAATCAACGCATCACGTGAACGGTATCTTCAAGAGGAATCTTAAGCGCCAACAACAGCGCTCTAATCCAAACAAAAAAGCCCTGCATTGCAGGGCTTTTTTATTATTAATAATTACAACAATTTAACATTATGATACACCTGCTGGACATCATCTAGCTCGTCTAGCATCGTCATAAATTTATCAAACAAAACAGTGTCGTCACCCTCAATAAAAACATAATCATGCGGAATAAACTGCACTTCATCAACCTCGAAATCTACCTCGCCACAGCTATTTAACAACGACTGTTTTGCTTTAAAGTAATCTGTGTGTGAAACAAAAACAGATACTTTTCCATCATCATACTCAATATCAGTGACATCTATATCGTCAGCCATTAGGCCATCAAAAGCAGCTTCTTCATTATCAAAATCAAACACAAAAATAGCTACATGATCAAATTGATGGGCAACGCTACCCTGCGTGCCAATCTTGCAGTCAGTCTTGGTGAACGCAAGACGAACATCACCAAACGTTCTATTAGGGTTGTCTGTCAGGCACTCAATAATGGCCATACTGCCCCCTGGGCCATAACCTTCATAGCGAGCAGGAAAAAAATCTTCGCCAGCTCCGCCTTTGGCTTTTTCGATAGCTTTATCAATCACATGCGTTGGAACTTGATCTTTTTTAGCTCGATCAATCAAACTGCGCAATGATAGATTATTACTAGGATCTGCGCCTCCAGACTTGGCGCTGACATAAATTTCTCGACCATAACGGCTGTATACTTTAGCCTTCATATCAGAAGTTTTTGCCATAGACTCTTTGCGATTCTGGTAGGCTCTACCCATATCACTGTTACCCCCTCAAGATAATTTATACTGAAAACCTTTGAGTCAAAATCTATTGATTCAGTCGATTTTTAATCAAATCCTTGACTACAGAAGGATCTGCCAATGTTGAAGTATCACCAAGATTTTCTATCTCATTAGCTGCTATTTTACGCAAAATTCGACGCATAATTTTACCTGAACGAGTTTTTGGTAACCCCGGTGCCAGCTGGATCTGATCTGGTTTCGCAAAGGAGCCTATCTCTTTTCTGCAAATAGCTAACAGTTCAGCATACAAGTTATCTGACGGCTGTATTCCGGACATTAGTGTTATGTATGCATATATGCCTTGGCCTTTTATGTCATGAGGACATCCTACTACTGCTGCCTCCGCTAGATCAGAATGAAGCACCAGTGCGCTTTCGATCTCAGCCGTACCCATGCGGTGTCCTGATACGTTCAAGACATCATCTACTCGACCGGTAATCCAGTAGTGCCCATCTTTATCACGACGCGCGCCGTCTCCCGTAAAATAATAGCCAGGAAATAATGAAAAATAGGTATCTTTAAAACGGACCATATCGCCATATACGCCACGAATTTGGGATGGCCATGAAGACTTAATCGCTAAATTTCCCTCTCCGGGGCCTTCAATTAAACAACCTTCATTGTCTAGTAATACGGGTTGCACACCAAAAAAAGGGGCGGTTGCGCAACCTGGTTTCATATCATGGACGCCAGGCAATGGAGTCAACATATGAGCCCCCGTCTCTGTTTGCCACCAAGTGTCAACAATGGGGCACCTAGATTCACCAATGGTCTTATAATACCATTCCCAAGCTTCTGGGTTGATAGGCTCTCCGACTGTTCCCAGCAAGCGCAGAGAGCTGCGATCTGTACTTAGAACAAATTCGTCGCCTGCGCCCAATAGCGTGCGAATTGCCGTTGGGGCCGTATAAAAAATTGTCACTTGATGTTTGTCCACAACCTGCCAAAAACGAGATGCATCTGGATAGGTTGGAATGCCTTCGAAAATTAATGTTATTGCCCCATTACATAATGGCCCATAGACAATGTAGCTATGCCCTGTAACCCACCCAACATCTGCGGTACACCAATAAACATCCCCATCTTTATAATCAAAGACGTATTTGTGTGTCATAGCAGCCTGCAACAGATATCCTGCCGTTGTGTGCAGGACGCCTTTTGGTTTCCCTGTAGAACCTGAAGTATAAAGGATAAATAAAGGGTCTTCGGCATCCATCCATTCAGGCTCACAGTGTATTTCTGCATCCACCATTGCCTTGTGATAGCAGACATCTCTACCTTCTGACCAATCAATTACACCGTGAGTATGAGCAATAACTAAGCAAGTATGAACCAAAGGGCAATGACTGATAGCAGTATCAACATTAGCCTTCAAAGAAATATTACGTCCACCTCTAACCCCTTCGTCAGCTGTAATGACTACCTGGCAGTCGGAGTCAAGAATACGATCTTTCAGGGCATCTGGAGAAAATCCACCAAAAACTACAGAGTGAACGGCGCCAATGCGTGCGCAAGCAAGCATGGCATAAACCGCCTCTGGGATCATAGGCATATAAATGCACACTCTATCTCCCTTTTGCACGTTACGAGATTTAAGCACATTGGATAATTTATTTACTTGGTCGCTTAACTTTTGATAGGTAATTTTTTGGCTATTTTTAGGGTTATCGCCTTCCCAAATAATAGCCGTTTGATTTCCTTTGGTAGCCAAGTGTCTATCAATGCAGTTAACTGTGACATTTAGCCGGCCTCCAGCAAACCAAGCAGCTTCACCTGTATCAAAATCATAAGAATTAACTTGATCCCAGGGTTTTCTCCAATCTAAAAAATCTTTTGCTTGTTTGGACCAAAAATTATCTGGGCTATCTATAGATTCACGGTACATTTTCTCATACATTTTAAGATTTACATGAGCCTTGCCTGCAAACGCCTTATGAGCAGGATACACCTTGGCTTCTGACATTCGTCGCTCCCCCGCTATAATTTCTTATCTTAGAACTCAAATTACCATCACTGATATCTGTCAATTTAAACTACACATCATATAAATTAAATTAATCTCTAAAATTATCAAACTGAAAGGGTTGCCCAAGATCCGCGCTGCGAATTAGTGCAATGACAGCTTGCAGGTCATTCCTATTTTTACCGGTAACTCGTAACTTTTCACCCTGAATGGCAGGCTGAACCTTTATCTTCGCATCTTTTACTAATTTAATGATTCTTTTGGCCATTAATTGATCGATTCCCTGTTTGAACCGAACCTTCAAAGAAAATATTTTTCCACTGTGCAGTGATTTTTCCTCGGGATCAATAGCATAAGGGTCAATCTTTCTTCTCGCTAAATTTCCTCGCAGCATATCTAACAACTGCTGGCACTGGAAGTCGGCTTCAGCGGAAAGAATCACCTCGCCATTATCAAACTCAGCATGCGCACTAACGCCTCTAAAATCAAAACGTGTGGCTATCTCACGAACAGTATTATCTGCGGCATTGCGAATTTCCTCTAGTTCTACTTCTGAAACAATATCAAATGAAGGCATTAAGAGAATCCTAGTAAGCTATTAACGAGAAATTATCTAATTATCAAAAAAATCTCAAGGTTTTTAGCTTGAGACCTTATGGCTATTTTTCAAACAATGGCAGAATAACTAGCGATCTTAATTCTACGCTAGAGTGTCTGGACGGGTATCGTGTTAGTTGTGCGGTCAACAGAGTTATCTGCATGCAGATAAATTAGTCTTGGCTTGTGCTCGACAACCTCATCTATCTCATATTGGGCATAAGCAGCAATGATAATTCGATCACCAACCTGACACTTTCTCGCAGCTGCACCATTCATCGAGATGATACCTGAGCCGGCTTCAGCTTTAATGATATAAGTAGTCAGTCGTTCACCGTTATTAACATTATAAATATCAATTTTTTCAAATTCACTCAACCCCGCAAGATCAAGTAAATTAGAATCAATGGCGCATGAGCCGTCATACCAAAGTTCTGCTTGGCTTATCGAACCCATGTGCAACTTAGCTTTCAGTAAAGTGCTCAACATAGTCTATTCCTCTAGTTCAGGGAAATATTATCAATTAATCGAGCGGAGGAGCCATACATGGCTCCCAACACAGTGATATCTGCATCATTAGTTTCCGCCATTTCAAGTGTTTTGCTGTTACAAACAGAAATATAGTCAGGCTTAAAGCCTGCTTCATGTATTTGTCTAATTGCCTCTTTTTCAAGAGCCGTAAAATTTCTATCCCCTAAGCGTATTTTGTCAGCAACCCATCTCAAACTTTTATGCAACTGGCCAGCATTATGGCGCTCTAAAATTGTTAAGTAAGAATTACGCGAACTCATGGCTAGACCGTCTGTTTCGCGATGAATGTCAGCTTCCACAATATTCACTGGAAAACAAAGATCTTCAACCATGCGATGCAATATTGCTAACTGCTGGTAATCTTTTTTCCCTAGGATCATTTTATCAGGCTGAATGATATTCAATAATTTTGATACTACAGTTGTTACCCCCTCAAAGTGTCCAGGTCGGCTCGCGCCACAGAGGTATTCAGTCATCGAAGAGCAGATAACTCGTGTCTGAGAGCCCAAACCATTAGGATACATTTGATTTTCATCAGGATAAAAAAGCACATCACATGATACTGCTTGTAGTTTTTCACAATCTGCTTGAAAAGTCCTAGGGTATTTATCCCAATCCTCATGCAAGCCAAACTGAAGGCCATTAACAAAAATGGAGCAGACGATTATATCGCTTGTCTTTTGTGCTAGCTTTATTAACTCTATGTGGCCCTGATGAAGATTCCCCATAGTTGGAACAAAGCCAACTTTTTTTCCTTGAAGTCGAGCCCCATCAAGCATCGATCTAATGCTTTTGATTGTTCGAAAAATCTCCATTCCTTGACCCCAAATGCTTACTGATCAGAAGAGTAATCTCTAGCGAGATTTTCAAAGCGAGTATATTTGCCAATAAATGTTAACTCACAGGTTCCAATAGGCCCGTTTCTTTGCTTGCCAATAATAATTTCAGCGATCCCTTTCTTCTCAGTAGTTTCTTCGTTGTAAACTTCATCACGATAGATAAACAAAACAACATCGGCATCTTGCTCAATTGCCCCAGACTCACGAAGGTCTGAATTAATAGGCCTTTTATTGGGGCGCTGCTCCACATTTCGACTAAGCTGAGATAAGGCTAAAACAGGGCAGTTAAACTCGCGAGCTATATTTTTTAACTCTCGTGAAATTTGGGTGATTTCATTAGTACGGTTCTCAGTGGGAACACTCCCGCTCATCAATTGCAGGTAATCCACCATGATCATACCAATATCTCCATGTTCGCGGGCTAACTGGCGAATCCTGTTGCGCAGTTCCATCGGCGAAATGCCTGGCGTGTCGTCAATATAGAGAGGCCTGTCTTTGAGGCGTGATGCAGCTTTGCTTAATCTAGGCCAGTCATCATCAGATAAGTTTCCTGAGCGCATTTTAGTCTGATCAATTTTCCCCAAAGATGACATCATACGAATTATTAATTGGTTGGCAGGCATCTCCATACTAAAAACAAGTATGGGTTTTTCTTGATTTAAAACTGCATGTTCAACCATATTCATAGCAAAAGAGGTTTTACCCATAGAGGGTCTTCCAGCTACGATAACTAAGTCTGATTTCTGCCAGCCGGAAGTCATGTTATCTAATTCTGCAAAGCCAGTACTTAGGCCTGTAATCTCAGCTTCACTATTGAATAGCTCGTCTATACGCTCTAAAGATTCCTCGATTAGTGCATTGATGCCTTGAAAACCACCAAGTTTAGGTCTATTTTCTATAATATCAGCGAGTTTTTTTTCTGCATCAGCCAAGAGTTTACTGCTATCCCAACCAAGAGGATTGTGGCCCTTTTTAACAATATCGCTGGCTGCGGTTATCAGCTGTCGAATTATTGAGCGCTCTAAAACTATTTGAGCGTAAGCTATGACGTTGGCCGAACTAGGCGTATTATTAGCAAGCTCCACTAAGTAAGAGGCGCCACCAACATGATCGAGCTCATTGGTATTTTGAAGGGTTTCAGAAAGGGTGATGACATCCAGAGGCCTGCTTTCAACAGACAAAGCTCTCATGGTCTGGAATATCAGTCTATGGTCTTGAGAGAAAAAATCAGATTCGGCAACAAACTCAGCAACAGCATCAAAAGACCCGTTGCTCAGCATCAGACCGCCAAGCACAGCTTGCTCCGCCTCGATCGAGTGCGGTAATTGATTCTCTTCAATGGTCTGATTTTTAACCATAGTGACACTACCTATAAGAACTATCGCCTATAAAAAAGGCACTGAGACACAGTCAATACAGCTGTGCAGCGCCCCATTATTACCGATATCGGTATAGTAGTGAATAGTCGCACTATTCCTCAGCAGCAACCACAAGCTTCACCACCTGAGTAACGTCAGCGTGCACTTGGATAGAAATATCAAATTCGCCTATTTCTCGTATAGAGCCATCAGGCAACTTTACTTCGCTTTTCTCTACTTGAATGCCAGCACCAATTATTGCATCAGCAATATCTTTTGTGCCAATAGAGCCGAAAAGCTTACCTTCCTCCCCGGCAACTGCAGTGATGGTCACAGGGCCTATTGCCTCTATCTTAGCTGCACGAGCAGTTGCTTCAGTAAGACTAACTGATGCAGCAGCCTCTAGTTCAGAACGACGAGCTTCAAAATCAGCTATATTGGCTGAAGTAGCAAACACTGCCTTGCCATTAGGTACTAAGTAATTGCGGCCATAACCTGGCTTAACATTAACTTTATCGCCAATGTTTCCTAAATTTCCAACTTTTTCCAGAAGAATAACTTCCATCTCGGATATCCTCTATTATTTAAACCTGTTTGTCGCGCAAAATAAAATACACATCCGCACTAAGGATGCTTACTCAATCGTGAGCGTATATTAAAAATACTATCCAGGAATCCAACCCCAACTAGCATAATACTTAATGGACTCAAAAATAAGAGCGCCGCATAAAAAACGAGCAACCAATAACTATTTAATTGAAAGAACGTCACACCGTAATGCAATAAGGCGATTCCACTCAGCATTAGCGGCAAGCTTAATAAGCTCGCCCAGCTCGAACAGTCTTGCAAAACATACTCAAAAATAAACATTCCCACTAAAATAATAACAGAGGATGTCACACTAAATCGCAATTGATGAAACTCTAGCTTAAATCCACCAGGATTATAAAGTGCTGCTTGCCACCAACGGCCTAACATCAACGAAAAAACTGAAGTTAGCGCAACGACATAGCCAGCAACACCAACTAAAAAATTTCTACCTATTGCAAATTTATTTTCGTACTGCTGAGCCCCTTTGAAAAACTCTGCAATCAAGATTTCCAATGCCGTCAACTTATCAGCAAAAAAAATAGCCATCAATATAGTTGATATAGCGCTCATTGCTACAATAAAAATCAGCACCTCAGGCCATGAAGATCTCAACTTCATTAACTCTGAGGCTAGCCATACACAGACAACACTTACAATAGATAGCAGCATCACGATAGCGTTAGCGTCGTTACTAGTAAAGAGGATTACTAGCAATGGCATTAGCGCCCAGAGTGCCAATAAAAATCCCTCTGATGATCCTCTAGTTAACGTAACCAGAGAAACTGCAGCCGGAGAAAAAAAAGGAACAAGATTGCCAAAAAAAGCAACTAATCCGGCTTGCATGCGGCCGCGCATAATAAATTCAGCTAAGGCCCGCATCAAGAAATCTCTCTACCCGCCGTGGCTGTCGGTATAAGGCAATAGCGCCACATAACGAGCACGCTTAATAGCAGTTGACAGTTGCCTCTGATACTTAGCTTTGGTGCCAGTAATACGACTTGGCACAATTTTTCCTGTTTCAGAAATATACTGTTTTAGCATCTCAAGATCTTTATAGTCTATCTGGTCAGCGCCTTCGACGCTAAAACGACAGAACTTACGACGACGGTTGAATCGAGCCATTATTTACTCTCCTTTTCCGTTGATTCATCAACAGACTTTTTTGCGGGCTCATCAGCTGGTTTTGCAGTTTCTGCGGGCTCATCAGCTGGTTTTGCAGTTTCTGCGGGCTCATCAGCTGACACTTTAGTTGCTTCAGTCTGTTTTGGGGGTTCAACCGGGGTCGCTCTATCAGAATTCGTTTCTGAGCGCTCGCGACGATTTGACCTCTCAGACTTGTCAGCCTTTAAAATGTAAGATTCTTCAGTAATAGCTTCTTTGCAGCTAAAGACCACACTTCTAATGACGGCATCGTTGTAACGAAAATTAGTATTCAGTTCTTGCAATACATCTTGATTACATTCAATGTTCATTAGCACATAATGAGCTTTATGAATTTTATTTATAGGGTAAGCTAAGTGGCGTCTACCCCAATCTTCTAGGCGATGGATTTTCCCATTACCGCTAGCAATGGTAGTGGAATAGCGTTCGATCATCCCAGAAACCTGATCGCTCTGGTCTGGATGAACCATAAATAATATTTCGTAATGACGCATTTTACCTCCTTACGGGTAAATAGGTGCTCGCCCAATGCGATGCAACAAGGAGTATCTTGCTCTAAGTAAAACAAAGGCGCGCATTTTACGGTGAGAATCTTGGTATTTCAAGTATAAATCGAGGGTATACATCTTTATTGGAATCTATTTTAGATACAGAATTTCAGTCTTAAGGCTGAATTAAAAGATGTGGAATCACTATCAGAGGATAGTTGATATCAAAAATTATTTTTCGTTCTTATTTCTGGCTATCTCAGCTGCAACCCAAAATCCTGCGATATTACTTTGCCATCGAGGTAAAATTGAAGTGATGATGACCTGCTCTAATGCCACCCAAACATAGAATAACAACACACCTCGTAAGAACACAGCATCCCCCAACAGGGTCGCTATAAAATAAGCTGGTGCAATTGCGATAGATGCAATTTTAGCCGCAAATGTATGATAGCTAGGAAAACAACCGAATCTTGATCCGCAGACCAACAATGGAACAATCCAGCAACTAACCGAGATAATTAAATAGCTAAGCTCGCTATGAAAAACTGCTGGCCACAAGATTAATAACCCAATCAGCATGACTAAGTATGTAATTAAATCAGCCCAACTATCGAGCCTAACGCCAAATTCTGTTACTTGATTGAGGCGCCGGGCTAAATATCCATCTAAACAGTCTGTAGTTAATGAAAAAGCTAGAATCCATAAAAAAATATCCGCCTGCTTTTCTATCGCTAAATAAACAAGGAATGGAGCCAATGCCACTCTAATTGAGCTGACCACATTAGGAAAATTTAGAACAAAATTATCAGTAGCCGCCTGATTATTTTTGATCACCCTATCTTTTATGGTCCTTCCTTCTTTTAAACCCATATCCTAACCTAGCATCAATTTTTCATTGTCTTTGCCTTAGAGCCTCAAACAAACAGATACCCGTGGCAACAGAAACATTTAAGCTACTGACAAGCCCCATCATAGGAAGTTTGGCCAATATATCGCAATTCTCTCTTGTTAAGCGACGTAAACCCTTTTCCTCTGCACCCATGACAATGGCCAATGGGCCCTTCAAGTCTGTCTCATAAATTAATTGCTCTGCTTCGCCTGCAGCACCTATTATCCAGATGCCTCTTTCTTGAAGTTGTTTTAATGTTCGAGATAGGTTCGTAACAACAACGAGCGGGATTATTTCTGCTGCACCACTAGCAACTTTTTGCACTGTTGGCGTTACACCTACAGCATTATCTTTGGGCACAATTATCGCTTGAACACCCGCTGCCTCAGCTGAGCGCATACAGGCACCAAGATTATGAGGGTCTGTTATTCCATCTAAAATCAACAAAAATGGAGGCTGATTCAAGCAACTCAAAAGTGCAAATAAATAATTCTCGTCTTGAACTCCAGCCCCCTCGCAAAGAGCCGCTACGCCCTGATGAGGGCCGTTTGATAGAGCGTCTAAATCTGACCGCAGAACCCATATAACTGGGATATCCTGAAGTTCAGCTAAATTAATAATTTTTCTTAATCTCTGGTCATCACGTCCTTTTTGGACTTTCAATTCTTGAATTTTTGATCCTGAAGTTTTCAATACAGACTGGACGGCATGCAACCCAAACAACCACTCGCATTCATGGCTACATTTTTCTTTTGTACCTTCAGTCATTAACGGCCTGCCTAATTAAGCTTATTTTTTATTTTCTTTTTAGGGTGCTTTTTTCTGCTAGAGCTAAGTTTTTTAGATAATTTTTTAATATGCCTAGTAGTTTTTTCGCTTTTCTTTTGCTCTTTTTCTACAAGTTCAAAATCAATTTTTCTTTCATCTAGGTCAACTCTAGCAACTTTGACTCTCAATTTATCACCAAGACGAAAAATCCTACCAGTTCTCTCCCCTACCAAACGATGATGAGCCACTTCATGATGATAATAATCTTTTGGCAAACCGGTTATATGAACCAAACCCTCAATATACATTTCACTTAACTGTACAAATAATCCAAACCCAGTAACCGAAACAACAACACCGGAAAATTCTTCACCCACACGAGATACCAAAAACTCACATTTCAGCCAATTAACAACATCTCGAGTGGCTTCATCTGCTCTTCGTTCTGCCATTGAGCACTGCTCGCCAGCAGTTGCTAGAGATTTCTCATCATAAGGGTATATCTGGGCCTGACTTAAAATTGGAGCGCCTGCGACCATATGCGTGTACAGGGCTTTTTGCTTCTTGCGAATTAAATATCGAATCGCTCTATGCACCAAAAGATCAGGATAGCGACGAATAGGGGAAGTGAAATGCGTATACTCAGCGTAATTTAAACCAAAGTGGCCATCATTTTCTGGCGTATAAGCGGCCCTATTCATTGACCGTAATATGACTGTCTGAATAACACTGGCATCTGGGCGCCCAAAAGTCTGGGAAAGAATTCCTTGGAAGTCTTTAGGGCTGGGGTCATCTCCGCCCGGTAAACCCAGGCCTAACTCTCCCAAAAACTCTCTAAGATTATCTAATTTTTCCTGCCTAGGTCCTTGATGAGACCGATATAGTGCAGGAATTTTATTTTTTTTCAAAAATTTAGCTGCACAAACATTAGCGCAAAGCATGCACTCTTCAATTAACCTATGAGCCTGTGTTCGGATAACTGGGGTTATCTCTTGAATCTTTCGCTCCGCATCAAAAATAATCTGAGCTTCCTGAGATTCAAATTCAATGGCTCCCCTTAGTTTTCTTGCCTTAAGTAGCTCACAATAAAGATCTGTTAAGTTATCTATGTGCTTAGCTATAAGGTGAAACTGTTTTCGAATGCCGCTCCTGATGTCACTTTTTTGGGCTATAATTCCTGCTACTTGGGTGTATGTGAGGCGAGCATGAGAATGGATCAGCCCCTCCAGAAATCTAAATCGCGTCACACTTCCATTTTTGTCTAGCGTCATTTCGCAAACTAACGTCAAGCGGTCCACATGGGGATTAAGAGAGCACAAACCATTGGATAATTTTTCTGGCAGCATAGGTATAACATGTTGAGGAAAATATACAGAATTTCCTCTTTTATATGCCTCTTTATCCAGAGCTTTTGATACAGGAACGTAGTGGGAGACATCCGCAATGGCAACATATAATAACCAGCCGCCTCGGGCACGCGGCTCACAATATACCGCATCATCGAAGTCTCGAGCGTCTTCGCCATCAATTGTTACAAATGGCAAATGGCGTAAATCTACCCTAGATTTTTTATCCTTTTCTGAAACCTCATCATCAATAGATTCAACATCGCTCAATACCAAATCAGGCCATATGCTTGGAATACCATAATTATGCACAGCAATATCAATCTCCATCCCTGGAGCCAGATGCCCTCCCAGAACCTGAATGATGTGGCCAGAAGGCAGATTATTTCTGCTCGGTTGCACAACAACTTTGACCACTACAATTTGCCCTGATTCTGCATTATTGTTTTGGCCAACAGGAATCATAATATCGTGAGTAATTTTTGGATTATCAGGCCTGACAAACTGAATGCTGTTCTCCATGAAGAATCGACCGACCAAAGTCTTTGTTCTATGCTCTATCACTTCGACAATAGATCCCTCTTGTCGACCGCGCTTATCTATCCCAGCAGCTCTGACAAGGACCTCGTCTCCATCTAAGACTCTCCGCATTTGACGACTAGACAGGTATAAATCTCCCCCTCCATTCGCATGTGTAACGAAACCAAAGCCCTCTGGGTGGCCAATAACCCTGCCTTTTATAAGATTCATTTTATTCAAAGCACCATAAGCATGGTCGCGATTTTTGACTAGCTGCCCATCTCGTTCCATTGCAATTAGACGACGTCTGATTGCCTCACAGGCACGTTCATCCTGTATGCTAAAATCTAAGCATAATTCCTCATGGGTAAGCGGACCTAGGCTTTTGCTGAGAAAATCAAGGATATACTCTCGGCTGGGTATAGGGTTGTCATACTTCGCAGCCTCTCTTTCAGCAAAAGAATCTTTATTGATATGTTTTTTCATTTTTTCTTCATTAAATGATAATGTCTTACGAGATGGTCTTTTTTATTTTCAATAATGATCAAATTACTGCATGCTATCAAAACATATTGTTTTAAAATTAACCAACCACTTATAAAAAACAAAGTGACATGACATGAACTATAAAAACATGTGCCTAAGCGTCTTAGCAATAATAAGCTTATTTTTGTATCAATTCATATCATCCGATGATGACCATAAAGACAAAATTATCTCAGTTGCTGACAAAAAAGCATACTTCCATAAAATAATATTGCCAGCTATCGACGAAGTATTCGACGAACGTATGCTAATTTATAAAGAAATCAAAGTTTTAGAAAAAAATAATGCCATCTCAGAAATACAATTATTAATTAAAAGATACAACAGTGTTAACCTAGAAGAACTTAAGGAGCGGATATATCCACACCCTAAGAGTATTGCTATAGCCCAAGCAGCGATGGAGAGCGCCTGGGGCACTTCTCGATTCGCCAAAGAAGCCAATAACTATTTTGGTGTTTGGTCTTTTAGCAAGAAGGATGACCGTATCTCCGCTAACGAAAAAAGAGGCTCTAAAACTATCTGGCTAAAAAAATACTCTTCTGTTTCCGATAGCGTCCGTGACTATTATAATCTTATAAGTAATGGGAAGGCATTTAAGGAATTCAATCGACAGAAACTTCTCACCAAAAATCCACTTGAGCTAGTCAAGTATTTAGATAAATATTCTGAAAAAGGCGCCGAATACGGCAGTGAGCTAACTAAGATTATCAACTATAATGGTTATATTAGTCACGATACGAGCCTATAACGGAAGTTTAATGATGTAAACTAAACGCCTCCAGAAACTCTCATTCTTGGCTTTTTGTTAAAGTTATTTTGGCCGTCATGAGCCTCAGCTAACTGTTTCTTTATTTGTATGGAGATTTGATAGGCCCCCTTAAATAGCTTTTTCTCATAGGCATACTCTCCATTTCTAGCATTAGATTTTCTAATAATCTCCATGGACAGCATATCTATTTCTGATTCAGGGAAAGATTCTTGGCTCAAATTTTCAAGTATCTGGCATCTCAGTTCAAAGCTTTTGGATGCATGAGCAACTGCTTTAGTTATTTGATTGTTGCTTGCGCTCTCCTTTAACCCCAATGGAAAGTAATAAAATTTAGCCTTCGAATTAGCCAGCAAGCGTCTCGGGATGGCTCTCTGATAATGCAGACTTCCTTTTTTGACAGATACATATTTAGGCATATTTATACCGAACCCCAAGCGAGCTAAATATTAGCCTATAGTTTATATTAATGGAAATTAAAATGGAAAAAAATATCTTTCTGTTAACCAACGCTCAAAGCAGCTTGTGAAAAAATCAAGACAACTTTTAGCCCATCTGTCAAATTTATAGATCATCTGCTAGCAGATGTTTGTATAATAAATGTAGTATTTATTTTTTACGCTAAGCTATACTTACTGTTTGTTGCAAACAAACCAGCCTCTAGTCTCATAAATGCCCAAATAAATATTGGTGCTATGGGTAAAAATAACAAAAATTATATAAAGGTAAATTGATTTTTATATTTTTCATTAATATAATTATTCCTAGTGGTGGTGCTTTACTGCTCACTTTAACTGCATTTAAAAAACGACTTTTTAATTACAGCTGCGCGGTTGCTCTCTATCACTGAAGAAACTGAACATACAAGAGCTTTTAAAAAATGACACAAAAAATCAACCAACAAACACGCAGAGCAAAAATAAAAGA
>TARA_B110000459_G_scaffold110314_1_pt1 | contig 26715 bp, 25 predicted proteins | sample TARA_B110000459 | Tara Oceans TARA_B110000459 (sample SAMEA4398296) | marine metagenome | biome: Polar Biome; feature: [SRF] surface water layer (ENVO:00010504); material: water (ENVO:00002006), including particulate matter (ENVO:01000060) such as... | depth 5 m | reverse complement strand
GGTGATGTTCTGGTGATCAGATATGAAGGGCCTAGAGGAGCCCCTGGAATGAGAGAGATGCTCAGTCCTACTTCTGCAATTATGGGCAAAGGGTTGGGAGACAAAGTCGCATTTCTGACTGATGGTAGATTTTCAGGAGGTACTCATGGTTTTGTGGTGGGTCACATCACACCAGAAGCATTCGATGGAGGGCCAATAGCTTTTATAAAAGATGGGGATTTTATCTCTATTGATGCTGAAACAAATTTAATAAACCTTGATTTATCTGAGGAAGAAATCAAAAAAAGAAAAGATATTTGGGTTTGTCCGGTTGCTGATGAGGAAGGCGGAGTGTTAGATAAGTATAGATCTTTGGTTACCTCTGCATCTGAAGGCGCTGTTACAACTAAAAAATAATCTTTTGGGTGTTGAAAATTTTTAGTTTAGACCTAATAATGTATTCAGATAATGATTCTAACTAAATTCCCATTTACAAATTCCAAGGAGTACCTATGAATGTCGTCACATTGACAGATGATAATTTCGAGACAGAAGTTAATGCATCCGATAAACCTGTATTAGTAGATTATTGGGCTACATGGTGTGGGCCTTGCAAGATGGTTGGACCAATTGTTGAAGAATTGGCTATAGAATTTTCAGATAAATTAAAGGTTGGCAAATTGGATGTGGATGCAAATCAGAATTCAGCAGCTCAACAGAATGTCATGAGTATTCCCACTTTAGCAATTTTTAAAGGTGGTGAGCTAATAGCACAACAAGTCGGAGCTCTAAGTAAAACTCAATTGACGGATTTTATTGAATCTAACATATAGAAAACACTAGACTCTAATTTCTAACGAGGTTAGTATTGATACATCGAAGTTTCTTCGGTCAACCCCTTCATTCACCCACTAATCCTTATTCATGCAACTAATAGACCTAAAAAGAATGCCCGTTGAAGAGCTTATTGCTCTGGGCGAAGACTGTGAAGTAGAAAATGCTTCTCGAGCAAAAAGACAAGATATAATATTTGGAATACTTAAAAGCAAAGCCAAGAGTGGTGAAGATATCGAAGGCGAAGGAGTCCTCGAAATTCTTCAAGATGGTTTTGGTTTCCTTAGATCACCGGATGCTTCTTACTTGGCAGGCCCTGATGATATATATGTTTCTCCGAGTCAAATCAGACGTTTTGGTCTCAGAACGGGAGATACTATCAAAGGAAAAATTAGATCACCCAAAGATGGTGAGAGGTACTTTGCAATTTTAAAAATTGAAGAAATTAACTACGAAGAACCGGACAAAACTAAAAACAAACCATCCTTTGAAAATCTAACGCCTCTTTTTCCTGATGAGAGAATGCTTTTTGAATTAGGCACTGGTAGCACTGAAGACCTATCTTCCAGAGTCATTGATCTTACCGCACCAACAGGTAAAGGGCAGAGATCTTTAATAGTATCGCCACCAAAGGCAGGAAAAACGTTACTACTTCAAAGTATAGCCCACTCTATTGAGCGCAATAATCCAGAATGTAAAATTATGGTCCTGCTTGTAGATGAAAGGCCTGAAGAAGTTACAGAAATGAAACGTTCAGTTAAGGGAGAGGTAATCGCAAGTACTTTTGATGAAGCTCCTACTCGTCATGTTCAGGTTGCTGAGATGGCAATCAATAAAGCCAGAAGATTAGTTGAACACAAGCATGATGTAGTTATCCTTCTTGATTCTATTACTCGTCTTGCAAGAGCTTACAACTCAACTCAAGCTGCCTCAGGAAAAATCTTGACCGGTGGTGTAGATGCCAATGCATTGCAAAAACCGAAAAGGTTCTTTGGTGCTGCTAGAAATATTGAAGGTGGTGGAAGTTTGTCCATTATCGCAACTGCTTTAATTGATACAGGTTCAAGAATGGACGAAGTGATATTCGAAGAGTTTAAAGGAACTGGTAACTCAGAGATAAATCTTGATAGAAAGATTGCAGAAAAGAGAGTATTCCCCGCTATCAATGTAAGAAAGACTGGAACCAGAAGGGAGGATCTCCTTACCTCTGATACCGAACTAAGGAATATCACTGTATTGAGAAAGCTTCTCAACGAAATGGATGACACCGCTGCTATGGAGTGGATATTAGATAAGCTTAAAGATTATAAAACTAATGCCGAATTCTTTGAGTCAATGAAAAGGAAATAGTTTTACTCGCTTTTCTCGATATCCTTTTTTTCCTTTCGTGAAAAAAATACTTTATCAATTATCCCTAGAATTAATACACTAATTAATGTTGATAAAACAACTAGGCTTATTATCATTTCTGAATTTAAGGTGATTGTTTTGTTTAATATGATAAGACTTTGAGATGCAAAGAGAGTTGATTTCCCATTAGTTAATACTACTGTGAGTGTTGAAAAGAATATTAGAATTAGTATTAACCTAGCCTTCATATAAATAGTATTTGGTTTCCCCGCCTTTGGATTCCTTCAATTCATTTAGATCGAATTTAGAAAGATCTAATTTTAAATCCTTCTCACATTCAACGTAGATTAACCCTCCTTCATTTAAAAGATTTTGGTTACAGATTACTTCTAAAGACTTTGGAATAAGATTCTCATGAAATGGGGGATCTAGAAAAATGATATCAAACTTCTGTTTCAAAGTTTTATAATCAAACGAAATTGAGTTTGTATTTATTACTCTAGAGATTTTTTCTATTTTAAGTTTTTTAGCGATATCAATAATTGACTGAGAAAGTTTTAATTGTTTTTCAATGAATACAACATTACTAGCTCCTCTTGAAATAGCCTCTAGTCCAAGTGAACCTGTTCCGGCAAACATATCTAAGCATTTTTTTTTATCTAAATCATTGAGAAGCCAATTAAAAAGAGTTTCTTTAGTCTTGCTTTCAGTTGGTCGTAGCATCTTGTTTGGCTTAAATACAAGTTTAGTTCCTTTATATTTTCCACCAATAATTCTTGTTGCTGCTTGTCTTTTCACCATATGGACAATATTATGCTTTTTGAAGCCGTTAGTAACAATGTTTGACCAATGGTTTTATTCTAAATGAAAAAATCAGATCTCAAGAAAAACTTCTTAACCTCCATGCGTAGTTCAACATCAACTGTGTGTGTTATCTCTGCTAAATCAGATACCTTAAGACATGCCATGACCGCAATATCTGTTACATCATTATCTGTAGACCCTCCTTCTATGCTTGTATGCATCAATAAAGAAGCTTCGATTCACGGCATTATTGCAGTTGATTCTTCTTTTTGTATCAACACGTTATCCAGTGAACAGAAAGATATAGCAGAAATATGCAGTAATAGTGAAGAGGGCGAAACAAGGTTTCTGAACAATGCCTGGAAAGATGACGGCAGTTATATTTATAATCAAGAATCTTTATCTACTTTATTTTGTGAATGTACAGATTTAATAGATCATTCTAGTCATACGATTGTCATTGGCAGAGTTTCAAAGGTATTAAATAATGATGATCTTCAACCGCTCCTCTACGGATCCGGTAAGTACTTAAATTAATATGAAATATTTTATATTCTCCTCATTTCTTTTTTTATCTTCTTTTATTTCTTCTGAAGCAAAGGTCTACTTTATTAATCTCAATGATGGAGACCAAGTGCAATCACCCTTTCTTATCCAATTTGGATTATCAGATATGGGCATAGCACCTGCAGGTACGGATAGGAACAATACAGGGCATCATCATCTGCTTATCAACGTAAATGATATTGATTTATCTAAACCTATACCTTCCTCTTCAAATCATATTCATTTTGGAGGAGGGCAAACCGAATCACTTGTTGAGTTATTGCCTGGTAGCTATTCTATGCAACTTGTTCTTGGAAATATGACTCATACACCACATGATCCTCCGGTAATCTCACAAAAAATAAATATCACTGTTATAGATTAAATGGGCTATTTTCAGATTACAGGTCTTATCCTGAGTGTCGTATTGTCATTTTCTCTTAAATCTGAAATTAAAATTGATGGATTGCTCGATGAAGCAGAATGGCAGAAAGCTCAAGTAGTTGATAAGTTTTATGAAGTTTATCCATACTCCCTAAGAGAAGTAAACGAATACAAAACGCAAATATTGATTATTGAATCTGAGAATGGCCTGTATTTTGGTTTTAAAAACTACCAGACCAATGAAACGATGAGAATAAATAATCACTTGCGCGACCAAGAGCGATCAATATCCGATAAAAATGGAATAGTAATCGATTTTGATGGTGATGGCATTGAAGGTTATAACTTTTTTATCTCTTCTAGCGGTTCAGTCGGTGATGCAACCGTAACAGACGAAAAAGAGAGGAATTGGGATTGGGATGCAGATTGGCAATCTGCCGCTACGGTTAAGGACGGAGTTTGGTATTCAGAGACTTTTATACCTTGGTCGATTGCCTCAATGAAAACGCAAACAGGTGAAAAAAGAAAGATTAAAATGGCTTTTTACAGAATGCTTATGGGGGTTGGAAGAGGCCTTTCGACTATCAAAGGAAGCGTCTATGAGAATGTCTATTTATCTGTCTTTGACGAATATCAGTTTAATAACTATTCAGTAGCTAAACTAGATTTTTTCCCCTATACAACCCTAACTGAAGACATTGCTAATTCAGATCAAATCTCAAAAGCAGGAGCTGAAATTTTTTGGAAAATTAATTCAAGTAAACAGCTCAACCTCGCATTGAATCCAGATTTCGGGCAAGTTGAGAGCGATGAGGTTGTTGTGAATTTCTCTGCTTTTGAAACCTTCTATTCGGATAAGAGACCATTCTTTGCTGAAAATAATAGTATGTTCGATGTAAGTGATCGTATGCATAGAATCATTAACACGAGAAGGATAGGTGGAAGACCTGATTATGATTGTGAAGTATACGGTGATCTAGAAGATTACTGCCAAGAAACTCAGGCAGAAACAAGTGAGATAGATTTTGCTTTGAAATATACACAAAAAGGTAAAGTAGATTTTGGTTTTATGAGTGCATCTGAAAGGGATGAAAAATTTTCGCAAGGTAGAGATTTTTATGCACTAAGGCTCAATACAAAAGCTAATGACTTTAAATATGGGTATTTAGGGACATATGTTGATAAGCCTGTTTTAGGTAAGAATGCCCAAGTTAATTCAGTGGACTTTATGTATCTTCCATCTGCAGTCCATAGAATGAATGGTAATTTGATGCATTCAAACGTGAACAATAAAGATGGCTTTGGTTTAACAATGGGTTATTCATATAACCCTGATCAAGACTTTTCGTCTGGTGTAGGCATAAATTTCTATGATGATCAGCTCGATCTTAATGATATGGGGTACCTCATATTAAATGACCGTTTAATGTTCAATGGTAGGACCCAATTTAAAAAGACAAGATTTTCAGAGGGTTCTATTCTTAGATCTAGATTATTTGAGATTGGTTATGGATCTAAATTTAATGCCGATACAGTTCGGGAATCTTCAAACTTTGCTTTAAAAGTTCAGACAAATTTCATCGATTTGTCTGAAGTAAAAACTGAAATTTTTTATAGAAGTACCGGTAGAAATACAAGAATCACCAGAGGGTCTCCTTTGGCTCCTTATATCGATATGCCCAAAGGGATCGGAGGTTATATAGAATTTACTGGTCCACGAAAGCCAAAGTATATTTACAGTCTGAGGTTTGAAAGAGGTAAGGGTAGTGAGCACTCTCCGGGGATAAGTTGGAAAAACTCTTCTAGAGCTTTTATCAAGTTTATGCCTCGCGATAACTTGTCATTCAACATGTCCTATAATCTCTCCGATGAGAAAAATTGGCTAAATTGGCTAGATGATAATCTTTTAGCCACTTATGAAAGAAAACAGAGAACAAGCGTTTTTGAGCTTGAGTGGTTTAAAAACAATAAGCACGAGTTAAGAATAAAAGCTCAACTTGTAGCATTCACCGGAAGAAATCCTACTCCTTATCTAGGAGATCAAAAAGGAAATTTAACACCAATAAATATTTCTATATCACCTATTACAATAAGCGAATTAGCATTTCAGGTTAGGTATAGATATGAAATCATGCCCCTTTCTTATCTTTACTTAGTCTATTCTAAGGGCGGTCGAGTTTCTCTTAATGATGAAGAGGACGATCTGTCAAACCTTTACAGAAGACCTTGGAATGATCCTTCCGATGAAAATTTTACCATTAAGCTAAGATATAGATTTTAGCCCCTTTAATCTATAAACTAATTTCCCATCAGGGGATATATATTGCATAGGAAGCTTACTTTTTCATTATTACTTTTAGTATTTTGTTCTTTACACATTTTTTCTTTCGATCTCATTATTGATGGAAAGCTCGATGAAAAAGAATGGTCTCAAGCAGATGAGATAACCAAATATTATGAAAGTATGCCCTTTACTCTAGATGATGCTTCTGGTGCTCAAAAAGTCTTAGTACTCGAAGATGAAAAGGGTATTTACTTTGGTTTTATAACCTACCAATCCAACGAGAGTATTAGAACTCAAAAGCATCAAAGAGATGACGAAATGGCTAATGCTGATATGGTCGGTGTATCAATTGATTTTGATGGAGATGGTCTCTTGTCTTATGGTTTTTCTGTTTCTGCGGGCGGTTCAATTCTTGATAATGTAGTTAGAAATGAAAATGAAGTTAACTATGACTGGGATTCTGACTGGGGTTATGGCACAAGTATAGGTGAAGGTGTTTGGTATGCAGAAATATTTATACCTTGGAGTATAGCTCCCATGAAATCTCAACAAGGCGATAAAAGGAAGGTTAAGCTTTCTTTTTATAGGTGGTTAAGAGGAGAATTTAAAGTTAATACAACCATTAAAGGAAATCCAAGGACCGAAAAGTTCTTATCCTTATTTAATGAATACGAGTTTAATAATTATAGTGTTTCAAAGCTAGATTTCTTTCCTTATATTAACCTAACTGAAGACAGGGTTTTGGCTGAAACAAATAAAAAAGCTGGTGCAGAAATATTCTGGAAGATAGACGCTGGAAAACAACTTAATGTAGCTCTCAACCCTGATTTTGGACAAGTAGAAAGTGATGAGCTGGTAGTAAATTTTACTTCTAGCGAAACATTTTATTCTGATAAAAGACCTTTCTTTTCAGAAAATCATTCTCTATTTGATGTCAAAGGCTACACGTTTTTTTATCTTATAAATACCAGAAGAATAGGCGCTTCACCGGATTATAACTGCTCCAGTTATGCCGATTCTCTTAAAGATTTGTGTGAATCCAGTCAAGTTGGAATTTCTGATATAGATTATGCTGTCAGATATACACAGCAAAATGAGTCCATCGACTTTGGTTTTTTAGGAGCTTCGGAGGCTGACGAGCAATTCAGTCAAGGCAGGGACTTTTATTCCGTAAGAGCTCGAAAAAATACTGATAATTTATCAGTAGGATATATAGGGACTTATACCGAAAGACCTGTTCTGGATCGAGAGGCAGAAGTCCATGCCGTTGATGTGATTTACAATCCAACCGATAAAATTAGAACAAATGCTGTTTTCATGACTTCTAGCATAGATCAAGGTTTGGTAAACCCCCATAGCACCTCAGGAGAGGCATTTAGATTGAGGTTTACCTCTTCTCCGAAAAAAGGAAGATGGCATGATGTAGGTCTTTTTTACTTTGATGAAAATATTGACATCAACGATATGGGTTATCAGATGTTGAATAACTGGATGTTCCTAGGAGCTCAGAATGGATTTAAGTTCACAGACTTTGATGCATCTTCAATAATTCAGTCAAATGATTTTGAGTTTGGTTTAGGTGTGGAAAGTAACGCTGATTTAGATAAATCTTGGAATTTCACTTACCTTACTTACAAATCTACTTTCAAAAATACTTCTTTTTTTGAATTCACTAACTTCTACAGAACTTCAGGAAAAGATTTCTGGATTACAAGAAATAATATAGAAGCTCCTTACATTAAAAGACCCGAAAATTACGGATCGCTTTTAAATTTTAAAGGACCTTCTCAAGACTTTTTTAATTACTTTTTAGAGGCTAAGAGAGAAAAGGGCTCGCAATGGGCTTCAGCTTCTGGCTTTGCTACTTCTTATGCGACACAGCTTGAGTTTGCACCAAGCAATAACATTAACTTTTCACTTTATTATCAGCACCTAAACGAAGATGGTTGGGTAAATTGGATTCAAGATAATCTCTTGGGGGTTTATGCCAAAAAACAAAGAACAACAGTCGCAGGGTTTAACTGGTTTGTTGGTGATAAGCATGAGTTAAGAATAAAAGCTCAAATGGTTTCATTCTTAGCAACAAATCCTCAGGCTGTTTTAGGAGATTCTTATGGAGACCTTAATGCAAGTGATATTGCACTGACTCCAATCAACTTAAGCGACTTAGCCTTTCAAATAAGATATAGATATGAAATTATGCCCTTAGCTTATTTGTATGCGGTGTATTCCAAAGGAGGGAGAATCGTAGAGACTGATGAGGAAGATGACTTGGGTAAGCTATATCAGCGACCTTGGAACGATCCTCAAGCAGACAATTTCACTCTTAAGGTTAGATATAGATTCTGATTACTTTTGTAAGCCCTTTAAGTGCTAATTCAGATAGCTATTCTTTTCCTATATCTTTAGAATGCTCATCTTAAAATCGAGGAAACCGCTTGTCTATAAAGTCATCTCTCCAATTACTAACTTCCTTTTGCCTTCTTCTTTTAAGTCCATTTTTCTTTTCTGCAATACTTATAGATGGAAAGATCAATGAGACTGAATGGGCTGAGGCCAGAGAAATAACTAAATTTTATGAGGTTTATCCATTCACTTTGGAAGAGCCTAAATACGACCAAAAAGTATTAGTTCTGGAAGATGAGAAAGGTATTTATTTTGGTTTTATAAATTACCAATCTACTGAAAGCATTAGATCCAATAAGCATGAGAGGGATCTTGAGAGACCAAATGCAGATCGAGTCGGTGTGAATATAGATTTCGATGGAGATAATATTTCAGCTTATTCTTTCTCTCTGTCAGTGAGTGGATCTAAAGGTGATGGCACATACAAAAATGAGAATGAAAGTAATCCGGACTGGGATGCCGATTGGGGATCTGCAACATCAATAGGCGAAGATGTTTGGTATGCAGAAATGTTTATTCCTTGGTCGATAGCACCCATGAAAGTGCAAAGTGGAGATTACAGGACTGTTAGGCTCGGGTTTTACAGAATGGTTGTCGGAGCATACAAGGTGAATGCCACGATAAAAGGTAATCCCTACACTGATGAGTTCATGTCTACATTTAATGAGATGAAATTCAAGAATTCTAGCATCTCAAAAATAGATTTCTTTCCTTATATAAATGTGACCGAAGATAGGATTTCAGAAGAAGTCGATACAAAAACAGGAGCAGAGATATTCTGGAAAATAGATTCAGGTAAGCAATTGAATATAGCCATTAACCCTGACTTTGGCCAAGTTGAAAGTGATGAACTCGTCGTTAATTTCACAGCAAATGAAACTTTCTACTCAGATAAAAGACCTTTCTTTTCAGAAAACCATTCTTTATTTAACGTCAAAGGATACGAATTTTTTTACGTCATTAATACAAGAAGAATTGGAGCTGCTCCGGATTATGATTGCTCTAAATTTGCAGAAAACTTACAAGCTATCTGCTCTTCCTCAAAACTTGGGACATCAGATATTGATTTAGCAGCGAGATATACGCAACAAGGAGAGTCTTTTGATTTCGGTGTCCTTGCAGCTTCGGAAGCAGATCAAGATTTTAGTCAAGGGAGAGATTTCTTTGCTATAAGGGGACGAAAAACTAGCACTGATTATTCGCTTGGTTATTTAGGGACTTATGTTGAGCGACCTGTGCTTGGAAGGGACGCAAGCGTGCATTCCTTTGATTTGGCATATAGACCAAATGACAAGACAAGAATAGCCACCATTTTACTTAATTCTAATATAGACGGAGATACGGGAAATGGTTTCAGGTTTAGACTGGTGGCTGCCCCGACAAAAAAATTGTCTCATGATATTGGGTTCTTTTATTTCGATGAGGATTTAGACTTGGGAGACATGGGTTATTTGGTAACCAATAACTGGGCTATTCTTGCCGGTCAAAGTAAATACAAAGTTAATGATTTTCAAACTGATTCAATAAACATGTCCAGAGAATATGAATTTGGTTATTCCACTCAAACAAACGCATCTGGAGATCGGGCAAATGATGGGCTATCTTTAAAGGTAACTAATACCTTCCAAAACACTTCAAGAATAGAAATTGAATCAAGTTTTAGAACCTCCGGAAAAGACTTTTGGATAACCAGAAGAGATGAAGCTGCACCCTTTATAAATATGCCAGCTGGCTATGGTGCGAGACTGCAATATTTAGGACCCTCTGCAGATTTTTTCAATTATTTCTTAGAGGTGAAACGTGATCAAGGTAATCAATTTGCCCCAACACTAGGATGGGCGACAACCTATTCTGGGAAAATAGATTTTTCTCCCAGTGGAAACCTAAATTTCTCTATTTATCATCAGCATAATAAAGAAGATAAGTGGTTAAATTGGTTACAAGGAAACTTATTAGGCACCTATGATAAGAAACAAAGAACTACCGTAGCAGGATTGCAATGGTTCAAAAACGACAAGCATGAATTAAGGATAAAAGCTCAGATGGTAGCTTTCACTGCTAGAAATCCTATTGCATACCTGGGAAGTTTTGATGGAAATTTAAATGCGACATCGGAAATATCACTGGACCCAATTACTCTAAGTGACTTAGCTTTTCAGATAAGATATAGATATGAGATTCTTCCATTGGCATATTTGTACGTTGTGTATTCTAAAGGTGGAAGAATAGTTGCCACTGATGAAGAGGATAGTTTAAGCGAACTCTATCAAAGACCTTGGGACAATCCCCAGGCTGATAATTTTACAATTAAACTAAGATATCGGTTTTAATGAATATGTTTTTTTGCGCAACACCATGTTCCATCCACTCTAATGGCTTCTGTTTGAGGTATATTTAAATTACATACCTTACATTTCACTATTTCAGTTTTTGTTCGATTATTTTTTAAAGCCTTGCGCAATTGGCTGTTTATTTTAGTGAGTATATAAACTGATATTATTACTGAAACTAGTATCAGAAACTGCCACATTTTTATTCAGATGCTTCTGGTCTTTTGACGTCTTCTTTTCCCAATAGCCCGAGTGTAAGTAGATTAGTCCATGAACGTTCTTTGACTGATTCGTTCTTTTCTAAATCGAAGTTAGGATAATTTGCATTAAGTATTTCTAAGCTGGTAGTTCTTAATTCGTCGTAGCCAAGAATTTCATAAGCCTCTACTAAAATAGAAAGAGCAAAAGGAGTTTGTGGCGTATTAGGCAGGTGCTCTATTACATACTTAGCTCTACCGATAGCTGCTAAGTAAGCACCTCTTTTCATATAAAAGTCAGCTACATAAATTTCATGATTCGCTAACAGGTTTTTTAGATAAATCATCCTTTGTTGAGCATGAGAAACATATGTGCTGCCTGGATATCTAGAAATGAAATCCGACAGTTCGTCAAAGGAAGTTTGGGCCATTACGATTTCTCTTTTGGCCAGATCAGATTGGAAATATCTTGAGAATAAACCCGAATCATCTGTAAAAGCAGCTAAGCCCTTCATGTAAAAGGCATATCCCGTATGTGAGTGTCTAGGATGAAGATTAATGAAACGTTCGGATGCAGATTGACTAGCTTCAAATTGGGCATTCATATAATAGGCATAGATCAGTTCTGCTTGGGCTTGTTCAGCATATCTACCAAATGGAAATCTCGATTCAAGAGCCTCCAAACTATATATTGCTGTTGAGTAACTTCCATTCTTCAGTCTTGTCTGGGCTTGATCATAAAGCTCTTTCTCTATGAGCCTTTCATCCGGCATTTCTTCATTAGAAGAACACGAAGCAAGGGTAATCAGTAAAATAAAAATACTCAAAATACTGAGATTTCTCTTGCTAGATTTAGAAAAATTGTGAACGATTGTCATTTAAGCTACGAATTCTACAGATCAGACTAGTACTTGGACAGAAAAAGGTTTGTTGGGTTCAATTTTTCTAAAATGGAAAAGAAAAAAAAGATATCACTCAATTACACTGTACTCGAATCTGATGAGGGATATAGAGTAGATCAAGTTGTTGCCAGGCAATTCACTGAATACTCAAGAGGACATATTCAAAAATGGATAAAAGAAGGCGATTTGCTCGTTAACGGTAAGGAAGTCAAGCCCAAGCAGGCACTGATGCTTGAAGACATAGTCTCAGTTAATTTTTGGGAAGAACCTCAGCTCGTTGACCAGGCAGAAGATATACCTCTTGAAATTATTTTTGAAGATGAAGAGATCATTGTAATTAATAAATCAACAGGACTTGTAGTGCATCCAGGTTCAGGAAATCCAGATGGTACTTTAGTAAATGCTCTTTTAGCTCATGATAGCAGCCTTGGTTTTCTTCCAAGGGCAGGCATTGTTCATCGTTTAGACAAGGATACCTCTGGTCTTATGGTTATAGCTAAAAAAGAATCTTCATACTTAAATCTTATAGAGCAGCTGAAGGCAAGATCTGTAAGAAGAACCTATTTAGCAATCGTGGTTGGGGTTCCAATTTCTAATAAAACTATTAATGCACCTATAGGCAGGCATCCAAAAATAAGAACCAAACAAGCTATAAATCAAAACGGTAAAGAGGCCATCACCAGAATAAGTGTCAGTGAATCTTTTAAAGGATACGCTCTATTGAAGGTAAATTTAGAAACTGGCAGAACACATCAAATACGTGTTCATCTCTCTCATATTGGTTATCCAATAATAGGAGATTCAGTCTATGGTGCTAGAAAACAATTTGCTCCTGGTTCTACCGATGAGATAAAAACCACTATTTCTGAGTTCAAGCGCCAAGCACTCCATGCAGAAGAGCTTGAGCTCATACATCCTGGGACTCAAAATTCAATTTCTTTTGAAGCAAAAATTCCTTCTGATATAGCTAGGCTTTTAGAAACATTAAAGGCTTAATTTATGCTATTCATCAAACCAACCGAGCCCCTTGGAAGAAATATAGAGTGCTTAACACTTACTAAAAAATTCTTTGATCAAAATGCTATAGATCCAAAGAAAGAGAAGTTATTTTCAAGTTTTTTAAATTATCAAAATAAACCTATCCAATATATGGATCAAGTCCACAAGCACTATGTTCAAGCTATCTCCTCTGTATCTCCTCCATTAAAAACTACTGATGCTCTTATCTCTACTTCAGATGACATTATTCTGAGTGCAGTTTCAGCAGACTGTCTTCCTATTACAATATCTAAACAAGACGGAAGTGCATTCGCGATAATCCATGCGGGATGGAAAGGTTTGATTTCCGGAGTCATTCAGTCGTGTATTTCTTCATTTACAAAAGATGAAGTCCATCTTTCGGCATGGATAGGGCCTTCCATTTCTAGTAAGCATTATGAAGTGGATAAAGGATTTTATGATGCCTTCTTATCTTCGGACGAAGCATCTCTATCAAATTTTAATAAAATTAGATCAGATAAATGGTTATTTAGTCTTCAAGGAGAAGCGCATAGGATATTAAAAAAGTATGATGTAGAAGTCCAGGATTCGAATCAATGTACATTCGAAAATCAGGATTTATTTTATTCTTATAGAAGAAATCAAACAAATAACAGGTTACTTACAATTATCTGGAGGAATGAATGAGCTTAAAAGGTTTTATTGGATTGGGTGTGATGGGTTTCCCCATGGCCGGGCATTTATCAAAGAGCCATTCTATGGCTGTTTATAATAGGACACAGTCAAAAGCAGAAGAATGGCTTGAGGTGTATGAGGGAAAATCTGTCAGCAGTCCTGAAGATCTTGGTCGTTTGTGTAGTGAAGTCTATATTTGTGTTGGAGCTGATAAAGATGTCAGAGAAGTTATTTCTGGAGAAAGGGGTATTTTAAATACAATGGCTTCTGGCAGTATTATTGTTGACCATACAACGACTTCTTCTACTCTTTCAAAAGAAATGAGCGAGCTTTGCCTGCAAAAGGAAATTGCTTATATAGATGCACCTGTTTCAGGTGGACAAGCAGGGGCTGAAAATGGAACACTTACTATTATGGTCGGAGGTAATGAAAAGGCTTATGAAACAGCTGTTTTGACTATGTCTTGTTACTCAAAATTTTCAAACTTAATGGGACCTTCAGGTTCTGGACAGTTAACTAAAATGGTTAATCAAATCTGCATTGCAGGATTATTGCAAGGTCTTGCTGAGGGAATAAATTTTTCTAAAGAAGTTGGACTAGAGACAAAAGAAGTGATTGATGTCATTTCAAAAGGCGCTGCACAATCTTGGCAAATGGTTAATCGCTGGGAGACCATGTCTTCAGATCAATATGATCATGGATTTGCCGTTGACCATATGAGAAAAGATCTAGGCATTGCCATCGAAGAAGCAAAAAAAAATAGTCTCTCTCTAGAGGTGACAGAGCTGGTAGATAAGTTCTATCAAGATATACAAGATATGGGCGGTAATAGATGGGACACCTCAAGTCTGTTAAGGAGATTGAAAAAAAATGATTAAATTTCCTGAATCATCTGATGTCAATTGCCAAGAATTACTAAATGCCTCAAAGGAAGGTCTACTTGAACTCGCTGAGCAGATGAAAATAGATAATTTAAGTGAGGATTTTTTAGAAAAAATCGTCATCCCCATTGCCTATCATTTACATAGTAAATTTTCAAAACAAAATAAACCTTATCTAATTTGTTTTACGGGAGGACAAGGGTCAGGCAAGACTTCTTTATCTTTCTTTATACAAAAGGTACTAAATGATTACTGTGACCGGTCTTCTATGGGTTTTTCAATTGATGACATTTATAAATCTCAAGAAGAGAGACGTCTTTTATCAGAAGAAGTTCATCCCCTTTGTTATGTAAGAGGTGTTCCAGGCACACATGATATAACTATGGGTTTAGATTTAATTGAGCAGCTATCGAATGCTGAGCATGATACAGAAACTAAGATACCTTCCTTTTGTAAACCTGAAGATAAACACTATCCCGAAGAAGACTGGTCCCTGTATTTAGGAAAACCAGATTTCATATTTTTTGATGCTTGGTGTGGAGGAGCAAAACCTGTACCTGAAGAGAATTGGCTTCCTCCTTTAAATAAACTTGAGAGGGAAGAAGATCCTGATGGTGTTTGGTCCAAGTGGAGTAATAATGAACTGGCTAAAGATTATCAAACTTTATTCTCTAGATTTGACCTTCTTTTAATGATTCAAGTACCAAGTATGGAATTTGTTTATGAAAGCAGGTGGATTCAAGAACAGACTCTGTCTAAAACTATTACTGATCCTGCTTTAAAAGAAAAGATCATGAGCAAGGAAGAGGTGTATCGCTTTGTGATGCATTATGAAAGATTAACTCACTATATTTTAGATAAAGTTCCAGGCTTTTCAGATATAGTTTTATCTAGAGATGGAGATTTTAAGTTCTCAATTTCTAAAGCTAACTAAATCTTGAAAACATAAGGTTTTCTTGACTTAGAGCCCTGTAGTGTCAAAATGCTCAACCTCTTAAAGCAAGGATAAATTTTAAATAAAATTAATGGACAATAGTTATAAATCTGGTGCTGAAGCATTACTGCATTCACTTCATCTAGAGGGTGTCGAGCTTATGTTCGGTTATCCGGGTGGAGCAGCTCTGCACATATACGATGCCATCTTTAATCAAGATCATGTCGAGCATATATTGGTTAGACATGAGCAAGGCGCAGTCCATGCTGCTGATGGTTATGCAAGGGCAACTGGTAAGCCAGGGGTTGCGTTGGTTACTTCAGGACCGGGTGCCACTAATGCTATTACCGGACTGGCCACCGCTTATATGGATTCCACACCTATCGTAGTCATTTCAGGTCAAGTTAAGTCAATGTTAATAGGTACAGATTCTTTCCAAGAAACAGACATGATTGGAGTCTCCCGTCCTATAGTAAAACACAGTTTCCTCGTTCAAAAAGCAGAAGATATTCCAGAAATTGTAAAAAAAGCTTTTCATATTGCAACTACGGGAAGACCAGGACCGGTTGTTATAGATGTACCTAAGGATTTCACTGATCCTGAATTTAAATTTGAATTTAATTATCCTTCAGAGATAAATATGCGTTCTTACAAGCCGGCACAAGCTGGTGATTCATCAAGAATAAAAGAAGCAGTAGATTTAATTGAGAACTCCAAAAGACCAGTTATATATTCCGGAGGCGGGGTCATACAAGATGATGCCTCAGATGAACTCATCGAGTTTGCTAAGCTCTTAGACTTTCCTATTACTAATACTTTGATGGGCTTGGGTGCCTTTCCAGGGTCAGATCCTCAATTCATGGGAATGTTAGGGATGCATGGAACTTATCAGGCTAATATGGCGATGCATAATGCTGATCTGATTATAGCTGTAGGAGCAAGGTTTGATGATAGGATCACAAATGATCCCAAGAAATTTTCTCTGCAAGCTAAGAAAATACATATTGATGTAGACCCAGCTTCAGTTTCTAAAATAATACATGCCGATGTCCCGATTGTGGGTTCAGCAAAAGAATGTCTATCAATGCTAATTCAAGAGATTAAAGGAAGAGATCTCAAAATAAACCATGCAGAGTTATCAACTTGGAATAAGCAAGTTTCTGACTGGAGAGATGCGCATGGATTAAATCATTCTTTGCTTGAGCTTGGACCTCAGAACGGAAAAATCTTACCTCAGCAAGTTGTCCAATCTCTCTATAAAGAGACTGAAGGAGAGGCATTCGTTACTTCAGATGTAGGGCAGCATCAAATGTTTGCCGCTCAGTATTATCATTTTGATAAACCAAGACAGTGGATCAATTCTGGAGGTTTAGGAACTATGGGATTTGGTCTTCCTTCCGCCATGGGAGTTCAACTTGCATATCCTGATGCAACTGTAGCTTGTGTCACTGGGGAAGGAAGTATTCAGATGTGCATCCAAGAACTATCTACATGCCTTCAATATGGACTTCCTATAAAGATAATAAATTTAAATAATGCCGCACTTGGAATGGTCAGACAATGGCAAGATATGCAGTATGGAGGGAGATATTCTTCAAGTACCTATGAAAATTCTTTGCCTGATTTTAAGGCTTTAGCTGAATCTTATGGTCATATTGGTATCAAGGTAGCAAAGTTTGAGGATTTAGAATCCGCGATGAAAGAATGTATTTCTCTCAAAGATAGATTAGTATTTTTGGATGTAGATGTAGACCCGAATGAACATGTTTATCCTATGCTTGAGGCGGGTAACTCCATGGATTACATGTGGCTAGGTAAAGATAAGAAAACTTGGTGATGAAAAGGGTTATAGCTTTATTAATGGAAAATCAGCCTGGAGCCTTATCTAGGGTTGTTGGTCTCTTCTCTCAGAGGGGTTATAACATTGAAACCTTAGTGGTAGCTCCAACTAGTGATCCTACTTTATCGAGATTAACTATGTCCACTGAAGGAGATGAGAAAGTCGTAGAGCAGATTACCAAACAATTAGATAAACTTATTGATGTTGTAATGGTTTCTGATCTTGGTAGTTCTGACTTTGTAGAAAGAGAACTGATGTTAATCAAATTTAAAAAAGATTCCTTTCCCGAAGATTCTTTTGATGAGACTAATATAGTTTCTAATAACGAAGAGATTGTTAATGTTCAAATTATTGGAACATCTTCAGAGCTTGATCAATTAATCCTAGATACTGCACACAGTAATCCTATTGAGATTGTAAGATCAGGTCCTTTGGGAATCTCTTCAGATAAAAACACTTTAAGTATAGATAATTAAATAGGAGAAACTTATGCAAGTTTATTATGACAAAGATGCTAATTTAGACATCATAAAAGATAAAAAAGTTGTAATAGTCGGATACGGATCGCAAGGTCACGCACATGCTAACAACCTTAAAGACTCAGGTGGCAATGTAACAGTAGCTTTAAGAAAAGAGTCTACTTCATGGGCTAAAGCTGAGGCTGCAGGGCTAAAAGTGCAAGAAGTATCTGATGCCGTTAAAGATGCTGACATGGTCATGATACTTATGCCAGATGAATTACAATCGGCAACTTATAAAAGCGAAATAGAAGGAAATATTAAAGAAGGTGCCGTATTGGCTTTTGCTCATGGATTTAATATTCACTTTGATATGATAGAACCAAGAGCAGATCTTGATGTGATAATGATAGCTCCGAAAGGTCCTGGACACACTGTTCGATCACAGTACGAAATTGGAGCAGGCGTTCCTTGTCTTATAGCAATACACAAAGATGTATCTGGTAATGCCAAAGAAATTGGTCTTTCTTATGCATCAGCCATTGGTTCAGGCCGAGCAGGAATAATCGAAACTAATTTTAAAGATGAAACGGAAACTGATCTCTTTGGTGAGCAAGCAGTTCTTTGTGGAGGATTAACTCAATTAATCCAAAATGGATATGAAGTTTTGGTTGAAGATGGATATCCGCCAGAGATGGCTTACTTTGAATGCTTGCATGAGGTTAAGCTCATAGTTGATCTTATTTATGAAGGTGGATTAGAAAATATGAGATACAGTATTTCTAATACCGCTGAATTTGGTGATTATGTAAGTGGTCCAAAAGTGGTTAACTCTGATGCTAAAGATGAAATGAGAGCTGTGCTTAAAAGAATCCAATCTGGAGAATTTGCTCAAGAATTCATAGCCGACTGTCGGGAAAGTAACGATGGAAAAGGGGGTCCAAGAATGAAAGAGTATCGTAAGCAAACTTCTGAACATTCAATTGAAAAGGTAGGATCTGAGCTTAGGGCAATGATGCCTTGGATTGCTCAAAACAAAATTGTTGATAAAGCTAAAAATTAATTTATGTCTGAAGATCCTCAAGAAAGTCTAGATCTCTTTGATGACCACGAAGAGGTGGTTTCTGAGGATGGTAAGAAGGTAACAAGAAGAGGGATTTATTTACTCCCAAATCTGTTAACTACGGCCTCATTGTTTTCTGGATTCTTTTCTATAATTTCGGCAATTAATGGAAACTTTATAGCTTCTGGGATGGCTCTCTTTGCTGCCCAAATGCTTGATGGTTTAGATGGAAGGGTAGCAAGACTAACTAATTCTCAGAGTCTATTTGGTGCTCAATATGACAGCTTGTGCGACGTGATTTCCTTTGGTTTGGCTCCTGCAATTATAGTATTTCTCTGGGGTTTAGACTCTATGGGCCAAATTGGTTGGGTTTTTTCTTTTTTCTATGTGGCTGCAGCCGCACTTCGACTTGCAAGATTTAATACTCATATAGGGTCAGAAGATTCATATTTCAAAGGTCTTCCAAGCCCTGTTGCAAGTGCAATGGTGGTTTACTTTGTTTGGGCGATGAGTTCGTATGGTATTCAAGGAGAAGAAGTAGGAAGGATTCTGGCTATATTTACAGCTATCCTGACGGGATTGGTTTCTCTATTGATGGTTGTCAATGTTCCATACTATAGTTTTAAAGAAATCGAATTAAAGAAAAGGGTGCCTTTCTTCTCGATGTTATTTGTAGTCTTTATTTTTGCTTTAATTTCTATTGATCCGCCAATAGTCCTTGCAAGTCTTGCATTTGCTTACATTCTGTCTGGCCCTTTAATGTGGGCAATGAAAAGGTTCAAAAATTAATTAGCTAGTTTTCTCCAGTATCCGGTAAAGCTCATCTGTTTAGTCCCAAGATTAAATTGTCTCTTAAGTATTTTTCTGATGGAAGATATTTGCTTAGCTTCACCTGCGCCGAACACATATAAGTTTTTTGAATTTAGGTTTAGCCTCTCTATACATTTTATTAATTCAGTACCTTCGCCTGCTAATTCTTGATCCCTGTAAATCCATGAAATTTGATTATTGGGATCATTTATTTTAAACCTACTGGACTTATTTTGTGTTTCAAATAAGCAGGTATAGCTATGATTTTTATGTAGATTCTCTATTGCAGAAAGTACTGCTGGTTGTGCAGTCTCATCGGCGATAAAAAGATAATTATTTGTCTCCTTTGGCGGAGAGAAGACTGTTCGGGGCCCCCAAATTGCTACTGAAGATCCTTCTTTAACCTGATCTGCCCAAATTGCTAATGGCCCAGGATGATCATGAAGGACAAACCAGACATCAATTTCATTTTCTCTATAAGATTTTATAGTGTAATAGGCTGCTGAATAGGGATTATTCTCTTGTGAACTTAATGATCTAAAATTCTGTATTGTAAAATTTTTCGGAAATTTATGATCTATCTCTTTATGAACCATAAAATACATAAAGGCATCATTCTTAAGATCCGGTAAATTTTCCAGACCACCTTCGAAAGTAATTTCTATAATATTTGAAGATATTATTTTTTTAGTTTTTACATTAGTTATGTAGGTTTCTAAATTGAGTGTATTTTCTATAAGTTTCTCTAGGCGGGTTTTAGGATAATCTTTGGGAGCGTTAATTCTTGCTTCAGATAGATATGAGTATAAGAAAGTGCTTACAGCACTCGCACCATCGACTGTTTTAGAAAATTTAATTTTCTTATGAATTTCTTTATCTTCTAAACTTATAATCAGTGAGATTTCTTTCTCAGAAATCTTATCAATCCTTGTTCGTATTACCTTATCTAGTTTGAGATAATATTTACCAATCAGTACTAAGGTATCTTGATCAGTGTCATTATAAGTATCAATCAACAACTCAAGAGCTTCTAGATTGTCTTTATCGAACATCTTTTAGAATTCGAAGGATCTATATTCCTCGGCCTGCTGAACAAGCATATCCTTATAATCTTTCACATTACCGCAGGTATTTTCGAAGTAGATGAAATAAATTTCTTCTTTAGATTTTACGTAGTATCCATCAATAGACATAGAGAACATTTTCGCTTTTTTATCTTTTATACCATGCTGGGCATTGAGAGACGAAGAAAGATTCTTTTGATGATCATTGTTCATATGCCCAATTATTGAAGCCTCATTTTTCAACCATTTTGGCTGATGATAGTTCCATTTTTTATTATCTAACCAAGCAATTTTTCCAAACCCTCCTATCCATCTAACTTGAGAAATATAAAGGCGATAAAAATTAAAATCATGCATGGCTGCATATTTTTTACTTTCAGGTAAAAAATTCTCAAACCTTTTCCTGGTATTTTCTATTTCTCCTTCAGGTAAGGCTTTCAGATCACCCAAGAGGGTCATTCTTGAAGAATTCTGCTTATCGAGATCATCCTCTATCTTAAAAAGAGTAAGACAGGACTTAGAATTCTCTTTTAAGTTAATTGTGTGTTGTGCAATATTACTTGCATAGATAACAACGCTGCGGTCTGCATCTGATACGAAAGTAACAAAGCTTCCAAAAGGGTAACCCTCATTTCTTACCGAAATTGTTGAAAGCACTCCTTCGCTGGTACTTCTTAGAAGACTTACAGCATCTTTCTCATATTCTTTACGCTTTGTATTCATCATTTAATAATAGTTTATCCTGAACGGATCTTTATCTATTGTCATTTGTAATTCATAGACAGATGATAAAGTCTCTTCGTTCATGACTTTCTCAGGCACTCCTATTTCTACTAATTTTCCATCTTTAAATATAGCAATACGGTCAGAATATTGAGCTGCAAGATTAAGATCATGAAGTATAAGAAGAACTCCAATACCTTCATCTCTTTTCTTTTGTATTAGTTTCATCATTCTCTGCTCATGCAGTATATCTAAATTGGCTGTGGGCTCATCTAAGAGCATATATCTCGGATCATATGACCCCGAAGGTCTCCATAATTGGATAAGTGTCCTAGCAAAATGAACTCTTCTTTTTTCTCCCCCAGATAAGGTATTAAAATTTTGCTCCAGTAGTTCCTTAACCGAGCATTCAATTGAGATCTGAATAACCGCATTTTCAAAATCTTTGGAGTAATCTGAGATGCCCCTATCTATCCAGCCCATCTCTATGATTTCTTTTACAGAAAAGTCATAGGCTATCTCTTGGGACTGAGACATTACACTTCTCATAAAAGATCTTTCTTGAATAGAGATTTCACAAAGTTGGATGTCATCGTATAAAACTTCTCCGCTTGTTTCCGAAGAATCACCCGATATTAACTTTAGAAAAGAAGATTTACCGGCTCCATTAGGACCTAGAATAGTTAGAATTTCTCCCTGATTAATACTTAGGGAAATTTCATCAACAATTCTTTTAGACTTTATTTCCCACGTTAATTTTTTGGTTTCTACACTCATGACTTTCTTATTCTAAATATTAACCATAAAAAGAAAGGCGCTCCAATTGCACTGGTTATTAAACCGACCGGCAATTCCGCGGGTTGTATCAAAGTCCTTGAGAGCAAATCTGCTGTCATCATCAGAGACGCTCCAAGCAAAGCCGAACCCGGTAGTAAATAATTATGGTTTACACCACCTATCAACCTAACTAAATGAGGAACAACTAGACCTACAAATCCAATCATTCCAGACAATGAAACGCTTATGCCCACTGTTATAGCTGAGGAAATAATCACTTTGAACTTAAGTGTTTTTACATTGACCCCTAGTCTGTATGCTTCGGGCTCGCCAAGTTGTAAGAGATCTAATTTCCTCGATGAAGGTATCATCCACAGCATGGTCAAGGAGATAATTATCAAAGCAGGCATTATTAGTTGCCACGACGCTCCACCAAAACTTCCCATTGTCCAAAAGGTCAAACCTCTAAGTTCTGAATCGGTACTGATATAAGTCAGTATGCCTATCCCAACTGAAGCAAAAGCATTTACTGCGATTCCAACCAAAAGCATATAGGTTATGCCTTGATAACCAAAACCTTGAGTAAATAAATACAAGAGGCTTATTACCAATGAAGCTCCTATGATTGCTGAGATGGGTAATATTAGGGTACCAAATATGAAGTCAGGAAGGACACCAGAACCCAGGACTATAACTAAAGATGCACCCAGTGCAGCACCGGCCGATACACCTATTAATCCCGGATCTGCTAAAGGATTTCTGAATAGACCTTGAAGAGATGCACCAGAAAGTCCAAGACTGGCACCTACGAAGGCTGCTAAAAATACCCTAGGAATTCTTATTTCTAAAAGAACAATATTATCCAATGAATTTGAATCATTGAATAATTCTTCAAAAGAAAAATCAAAACTTCCAAGAAAGATTGAAGCAAAAAATATGACTATGAGAGAAGTAAATAAGAGTGCTAGAACTCCAGTTTGGAAGGGATTAATAAATCTTAAGGCACTAAATTTTTTAAAAAGAATAGAAGACATTATTCACTAAATACTTTGGCAAATTGTATTGCTGTTGAAATTGTTCTAGTTCCGAAGCCAAGCATAGCCATTCCATCTTCTTGTAAGATTCTTCCATTTTGGGCTGCACTTGTTAGCCTCAATGATGTTGTGTTTGCTAAACTTTGAACGTCTGGAAAAGAACTCATACCTCTGTTGGTAATAATAATATAATCAGGATTATAAGAAATAATTGCTTCGCTACTGATTGGCTTCCATCCTTCAAATTGATTTGCTGCATTACTCGCCCCGGTCATATTAATAAAGCCGTCACCTGAAGTGCCAAGGCCAGCAACAATAGGTGAAGTTCCTTGCATATTAAGAATTAGCATTACTTTAATCCCTGAAACTTTATTTATTTGAGATATCTTATTTAAGTAATTTATATCTTCTTTAACTAAATCTATTTTAGCCAAAGTATCGTTTGCTTTTGTATCGAGGACTTTTGAAAGACATTCGATTTTTTTTAGAATACCTGATGACGAATGATCCTCTTCCAATATCCTAACATCTAGACCTGTCAGAGATAATTGCTCTATTACAAGGGGAGGGCCCATATCATCTTCGCCTAATATGAGTGTGGGTTTTAAAGATAATATCCCTTCAGTAGACAATGCTCTTACATAGCCTATAGAGGGAAAGTCAGAAGTTGCTTTAGGAAAATTCGAAGTAACATCCACACCAATAATTTTTTCCTCTTCTTCAAGAAAATAAACTATTTCAGTTAAGGAACCGCCAGCTATTACAGTTTTAGAAGCATCTTTAGCAGCTGAACAATCTGACCAAGCTATAGGAGCATAGAGCATTAAAAGAAAGAATGAAGAAAATCGCATAGTCATGATTGTATTGATTTAATCTTTAAAGTAAATGATAATCATTCCCATTCTCATTTAAAATAGGTATAAAAATGGATTTATATAAGTTATTTAAATTTTCTTTTGTCGGCATTCTTTTATCATTAAACATATCTGCTTCCGAAGATGAAGTTCAAGAAGTGGTTGTCATATCTTCAAAATATCCGGTCCCGCTTCAAGAAGTTGTGGGGAGTGTTGATTCTATTTCTCTTGAAGATATGGAGACAAGAATGGTAAGCGACTTATCCGATATCCTCGACAAAACTATAGGAGTATCGGTATCAAAGAGGAATGTTTCTGGAAGGGCATATAACGATGGTATCTCCATTAGAGGACTTGGAGGAAAGAGAGTAAATATCCTTGTTGATGGAATAAGAGTTGCAGATGCTTACACTGGGTATGGAAGAGATGTTGTAGATGTAGATCTATTAAAAAGAGTAGAAATTCTTAAAGGGCCAAGTTCGGCTCTTTACGGATCTGATGGACTTGCAGGAGCCGTTTCTTATATAACAAAAGATCCAAGCGACTTAGCAGATTTTGGAAAAAATTATCTTTCCATTAATACTGCTTACGACGAGGATAATGAACACACTAAAGTCAGTCTTCTCGCTGCAAGAGTAGGACAAACTATTGAAAGTTTAGTGCAATTGACTTCAAGAGAATTGAGCCAAATGGAATTGCATGACGATGCCACACTAGAGCTGGACCCCTTTGATGGGAAACAGTTAAGTGTCCTAGCAAAATTTAAAGTTAGCTTGAGTGACGCTTTTGACATAACTCTGACACTAGATTCTCAAGAATTTGAAGGAGATTACATCTTCAATTCTCAAGCAGGAATGAGTTACTTTCCTGAAGTTTCAAGTACTACAAACGTTATAGGAATGGATGATGGAAGCAGAGATAGAGGAACACTTGCTTTAGATTTCGCGAATGAAAATACATTTTTTGATAATGGTTCTATTAGGTTTTTTGTCCAACAGACAGATCAAAAACAAGTTACGACTAGATCAAAACAAATATTTGGAGCAGGCCCGCCTTCGATGATCAATGCTTACAGAGATTATCAATTTAATCAGGATATAGACGGAATTTCTGCAGATTTTTTCAAATCCATTAATAACAATGGAAGAATTCATAATATCGTATACGGCGTAGAAGTCGAAAATATTGAAATTGAAAGGCCTAGAATAAGGTATGAGACTAATCTCATGACTGGAGCTGTAAATACTTTCTTGGGTGGAGAATATTATCCAAATAAAACAATTCCAGATACTGAGATTGAAAGACAAAGCTTTTTCTTTAACGATAGATTTGAGGTAAATGAGAAGACAACTATTGTTTTTGGTGCCAGGTATGACGGATATGAGTTAACACCAATAGCCGATGAACTTTTTTATGCAAATTCACAAGCAACTAATCAGCTTTATTTCATCGATGATAGTGCGGTTTCAATGAAGTTTGGATTTTTAAGAGTTTTATCAGATGAAGTCTCTTTTTACGCACAGTATGCTGAAGGCTTTAGGGCCCCAGATTTTCAAAGTGCTAATTTAAGTTTTACAAACCTAGCATTTCGTTACGCAGTAGGAACAAGCCCCGGATTGAAACCTGAAGAGAGCGAAGGAATTGAATTTGGATTCAAGGGTGCTACAGATAACGTATCCTGGACCCTTTCATTTTATGATAATGAATATACAGACTTTATTGACACTTATATCAAAGGAAGAAGTCAACAAGGCATTACCCTGTATGAATATGGAAACCTAGACGAAGTTGATATCACAGGTGTTGAGTTTGAGATGAGCGCTGACATTTCGGATAACCTTCAAGCATCCTTCGGATTTAGTATTCCAAATGGAAATATGAACGGAGAACGACTCGCTTCCATTGAGCCTGAAGAGGCAATTCTAGGATTACTTTGGGATACAGGAAAACTTAGATTAAGTGGATATGCTAATTTTACAGCGGGAAGTTATGATAATTTTGCCCCTTCATGCGGAAGAAGTGGTTGTACCCCTCTATTGGCATTATCAGGTCTAACTACTTTTGATGTTTACGGAAGTTATCAGATTACTGCAAACATGAAATTAAGATTTGCTCTTAAAAATTTAACTGATGAGAGTTACTGGAATTGGTCTTCTGTTCAGGGTAAAAGCGCATCAGATGCCAATCTAGATTTGTTTATGGAGCCAGGAAGAAATTCTAGTGTAGGCCTTAAATACGAGTTTTAGTTCCAATCAATTAAAAAAGGGCCTTAGTGGCCCTTTTTTAATATTTAAACTTTTTTTATTATATGGAATTCTTATTTTATTGTAATATGCCCGTTCCCACTTACGTGGGTCTGTAGCTCAGCTTGGTTAGAGCGCACCCCTGATAAGGGTGAGGTCGGTGGTTCGAGTCCACCCAGACCCACCAGTCGGTGAAAGTAGAAAGTTTGTTGCAAAAGGGTAGAAGCATATTTGGGAAAATAAACTAACCCGCAACGATCAATCCTGAACCATTAGTCTACGAAAGCAAAGACCATAAGACACTCTCGAAAGAAATAGTGCTAAGGTATCCAAAGATTTAAAAA
>TARA_B110000459_G_scaffold61243_1_pt1 | contig 26746 bp, 20 predicted proteins | sample TARA_B110000459 | Tara Oceans TARA_B110000459 (sample SAMEA4398296) | marine metagenome | biome: Polar Biome; feature: [SRF] surface water layer (ENVO:00010504); material: water (ENVO:00002006), including particulate matter (ENVO:01000060) such as... | depth 5 m | reverse complement strand
TGTATGAGGTTCGTGAGATCTGCGCAGTAGGAGATACTGGAGCATGGTCAACCCCTGGGTTTGCAACAACTAATTTCTGTGCTCCACAATTCCAATGTAGTGTAACAATGACTATGTTGGATTCATACGGTGACGGATGGAACGGTGGTATAATGGGTATTGAGCAAAAGAATGCTGCCGGCCAATGGGTTGGAGTCACTTCTTTCGGTTCAACATTTACCAGTGGATCATCAGCTACTGAGACTGGAAGTGTATGCTCTGGAGACTCTGCCAGATTGGTTTGTTTCCAGCCGGGATCATACTCATCTGAAATGGGCTGGTTATTGGTGGACGCCGTGGGCGACACTATTGATTACAAAGCAGCAACTACCTCAACTCCTGGCTTTACGGCAGGAACGGTTTTTGGCAGCGGTTTAGCTACTTGCCCATCTACTTGTCCAAATGGCGACACTCTTGTTATAGACGATGAAACATCTTGTGGAATCTCTCCAGTTGAATTTATGGCTACGGGCTACTCCAATGACAATCATGTTGTTTGGTTAGACACTAACGGTGCTATTATTTCAATAGGTGACCATTTCGAAACGGGTAATATCAGTGCAAATACAGACGTTCATGCAGCGTCGTTTGCAGTGAATAATTTGTCTGCACCTCACGCTTTCGGACCTCCAGCTACACTAACAGGTGGATTCGGTAACTACTCTAACGGAATTTGGTTTAGCGCTACAACGCCATTTGTTTTGGATTCAATTACAGTTGTTTCTGATGGGTTAGTTGACTTCCAAGTGCGTATTTCTGAAGGTGGAGGTAGTAAAGCATTAGGACATTCTGGAGCTGAGCTTCTGCTGAGTGATACAATTAATGTCGCTGCTGCTGGAACACATCAAGTGTTTGTAGGATTAGCTGTTACACCTGGTGTGTACTATATCAATATGAACTTCGCTACAGGAACACCTGGCAAGCTTCATCGTGCCACAGCGGGTGGAGCATACCCTTACAGCGTTTCAGGCGTTGCGAGCATTGACTCTGTTCAGTTCGGCGCTACCAATGATAGAGTTTATTATGCATACGACTGGGTAATCAGAGAAGGTTGCACAGGACCAGTAACAACAGCGACAGCAATTTATGCGCCGGTACCGGATTCAGATCTACCATATTATGTAGACTTTAATTCTGGATTGCCTTGTAACTGGGATAATGATAGCAATACCGACCAACAATGGGAGGAGGTAGCATCGTTCAATGGCGCTTCTCTAGATAGTTCAGGTTTCATGTTCATCAACGATGATGCTGCAGGATCTGCTGCTGCGCCTGTCGATGCACACATGACTTCTCCGGAGATGTATGCTGTTGGATATGATACACTATGGTTAGAGTTTGATCATTACTATCGTCATGCAGGAACTGCTGGTATCGTTGAAGTATATGACGGTAGCAACTGGGTACAAATTGACTCTATAACGGCAACTGCCGGAGCTTGGTCTAATCCTGCTCATGGAATGTATGATATCACGATGTACCAAAATACTGAGCTTATGGTTCGCTTCCGTTACACGGATGGCGCCGGATCATGGGGTTGGTACTGGGCTGTTGACAACTTCGAAGTTCATGGAGTATTGTCTCCTTGTACTGATGTTCGTATTGAGTTGTTGAATGACATTTATGGTTCTGAGATTTCTTGGGATATAGTTGATCTTAATACTGGTATGGTTTGGGCTGCTGGAGGTCCTTATCCGAATGTTAGTCCATACAATGCAGCAAGCTCATTGTATATTGATACGGTATGTCTCCCTGATAATGGAAATTATGAGTTCAGAATTGAAGATACTTATGGAGACGGTTTGGACGATGGAACTAACGCAGGTTGGTATCAGGTCGATGTATTGTGCCCGTGGGGTGACAATAATGTGATCACAATTGACACTAACTTGACGTCTATCAACGGAGCGGCATGGGGCGCAATGCCTTACGGCAGCACGACAAACTCTCCAATGTATGACTCGGCTGTCTTCACTACTAGTTGTATTCAGTATACCAATGTCACTTTCCAAGTGGATATGAATAAAGTTGACGGCAGTACGTTTACTACTCCTGAATTGAACTCTACGTTCAACGGATGGTGTGGTAACTGTAACGCGATGAGCGATGCAGACGGTGACAATGTCTGGGATGTAACAGTTTCATTGGCAGAAGGCGATACAATAGAGTACAAATACTCTGCTGATGGCTGGACGATCCAAGAGATGAATGATCCAAATGCATCATGTACAAATGGTAACGTTACTTACACTAATCGTGTATTGACTATTCCTGCTGCAGATACAGTTCTTCCGGTTGTTTGTTGGAGCTCTTGTGATGCTTGTGCTATAAATGTTACGCTTAGCGTGAATATGGCGTGGGAAGTTGCAAACGGCGCGATTGACAGCAACGGTGTTCATGTAGCTGGTACTTGGCAGTCTTGGAATCCTATGGGATCTGAGATGTTAGATACCAACGGTGATGGTGTTTACCATATCACGTTTGAGTCAGCTCTAGGCGAGTCTCTTCAGTACAAGTTCTTAAATGGAACGGATTGGACAGATGCTGAGCCTACAGCAGATCTTGCTGCGTGTGGTGTCTCTGATGGATTTGGAGGCTATAATAGAACTGCCACATTAGGTAATGCAGATACTGTGTTTGCTACTGTATGTTTTGGTAAGTGTTACGACTGTGCGGTAAGCATAGACGAGGCATTGGGAAGCATTAGCTTATTCCCGAACCCGACTACCGGTGCATTCTCATTAGAGCGCACGAACCTAACCGGTGAGGTAGAAGTTAGCATCATAGGTCTTCGAGGAGAGCTATTAAATGCAACCAATTGGGATGCTGGATCAAGTGAGCTCAAGATTGACTTGAGTGAACTAGCTTCAGGAATCTACATGGTACGCTTAACAGCTGAAGAAGGAACGCGTACTATGCGTGTAGCAATTCAGCGCTAAGTAAACAGAAATTTCTAAAGGGCAATAGCTTTTTAGAGTTCTTAAAATTGACCGCCCCTTTTCGGGGCGGTCTTTTTTTTGGGATATCTTTACATAGTATTGAAAAAATTAAAAAACATGAAGGGGGATATTCAGAATTATGTACTTGGCCAATGGACTTCTGGTAGTGATACAGAATACGACGCCATTCACGCCATTACAGGCGAACAAATTGGACGTGTCTCGAGCTTAGGACTTAGCTATGATGATATTTTAGAATATGGAAGGGACAAAGGTGGCAAGTCATTAAGGGAAATGACTTTTCCTAAGCGCGGCTTAATGTTGAAGTCGTTGGCCTTATTCTTACAAGAAAAGAAAGAAAGATATTATGAGGTTTCTTATGCGACAGGAGCTACGCGCGCAGACTCATGGATTGATATTGAAGGAGGAATCGGGAATTTATTTACATACGCTTCATTGCGTCGAGAATTCGCAGACCAGCCGTTTCATATAGATGGAAGTCCAATTAAATTATCGCAGGCAGGGACTTTTTCAGGGCAGCATATAATGGTCCCAAAACAAGGATTGGCAGTACATATCAATTCATTTAACTTCCCTGTATGGGGAATGCTAGAGAAAATAGCGGTCAATCTACTCGCAGGAGTTGCGGCAGTAGTAAAACCGTCGGAATACACCAGTTTTTTAACCGAGGCTGTCGTTCGTGATATTATAGATAGTAGAATTTTACCCGAAGGGGCATTGCAGTTAGTGACAGGAAAAGGGATAGGCATTCTTGACTCCGTGCAGCGTGGAGATACAGTAACTTTTACCGGTTCAGCGAAAACAGGAATGTCTCTTAAATCCTCTGCTCACTATTTAGAAAGGGGAGTTCCCTTTAATTTAGAAGCAGATTCCCTTAACGCAATGGTTTTGGGTGAAGACGTAAAACAGGAATCTCCAGAATTCAATATATTCATCAAAGAGGTCACCAGAGAGATTACTGCAAAGGCAGGTCAAAAATGTACTGCCGTTAGAAGAATAGTGGTCCCAAAAGAGTCTATGGAAGCGGTAGGAGAGGCTCTAAAAAATAGACTAGCCACAACCAAATTTGGTGATCCAGGTATCCAGGGGGTTCGCATGGGTTCTTTAGCTACCAAAATACAAGTCGAACGAGTTCACGCGGCTGCATCGGTTCTGTCCAATGAAAATGATCTTTTGTTTGGTAGCATTAGCCAGCCGGGTCTAGCGATTGCGGAAAACCCTGAAAAAGGAGCTTATTTTGCTCCACTTTTATTTGTAAATAATGATCCTTTTAATAAACTGTCGTGTCATGATATAGAGGCATTTGGGCCTGTATCTACATTGATGCCTTACAATTCGGTCGGTGACGCGGTAGATATAGTTGCATTAGGAAAAGGATCACTAGTAACAACGATTGTTAGTTCAGAAAAAGAAATCTACAAAGAGTTTGCCTTGGGGGCGGCTCACACAAATGGACGAGTTCAGGTTTTGGACTCTTCAAGTGCAAAGGAAAGCACTGGACATGGATCACCCATGCCACTGCTTACTCATGGTGGTCCTGGCCGCGCAGGGGACGGTGAAGAGATGGGCGGAATCAGAGGAGTTATGCATTATTTGCAACGCACTGCAATTCAAGGTCATCCTGATGTTTTGACTGCGATAACAGGTAGATTTATTCCTGGAGCTACTCGTCGTGAGGCCAATCCACATCTATTTCGTCAATACTTTGAAGACTTAGTAATTGGTGATACCGTTACAACTCAAAAGCATAAGGTTACATTGGAGGATATTGACAACTTTGCTGAGCTAAGTGGAGATAAGTTTTATGCCCATATGGATCCTGACTCTTTAGAGGGGACAATTTTCACAGGACGAGTTGCTCATGGATATTTCATCTTAAGCCGAGCCGCAGGGCTTTTTGTAGATCCGCCAAAGGGGCCAGTATTACTTAATTATGGTATTGAAACATGCCGATTTACAAAGCCAGTATACCCTGGGGCAATTATTGGTGTGCAGTTAACGGTTCAGGAGAAAATAGACCAAGAGAAACGCGACGCAGAAGACATATCTAAAGGAATAGTCAAGTATTATGTAGAGGTTTCAGATGATGTTGGTGAAGTTGTTGCAATAGCAACCATATTGACCATGGTTAAAAAAAGAAATCAGGATTAGAGGTGTTCATTCTTAGCATTGACGATAAATTATAAACAGATCATAAAATGGATAAAGAATTTAAAAGCAAAGGAGCGGTTGAAGTCAGTGTAGAGGCAGGCGTTTCACGCATAGAGTTTTCACACCCTCAAAGTAATTCATTGCCCAGCGCAGTATTAAAAAAATTAACTAAAGCGATTGATCAGGAATCATTGAACCCTGAAAGTCAAATTATTCTTTTAAGTAGCTCAGGCGATAGGGTTTTTTGTGGCGGCGCAAGTTTCGATGAATTGGCTTCAATTTCAAATGAAAAAGAGGGCCTGAGGTTTTTTAGTGGCTTTGCCAATGTTATAAATGCAATGAGGAAGTCGCCCAAGCTAATTGTTGGAAGAATTCAAGGGAAGGCAGTAGGCGGTGGCGTTGGGCTTGCTTCTGCTGTTGACTATTGTATTGCGACGGAATATGCGGGTGTTAAACTGAGTGAATTGGCTGTAGGAATTGGCCCTTTTGTTGTTGGCCCCGCTGTTGAGAGAAAAATAGGAAAAAGCGCAATGAGTCAATTAGCGATTGACGCAACTCAGTTTAGACCAGCAGAATGGGCCCTTAATAAAGGCTTATATTCACAAGTATATCCAACAATTGAATCAATGGATCAAGGTATTTCAGAACTACTCAAATCATTAACATCTCAAAGTGCTTCTGCTCAAACGGCATTGAAAAAAATGCTTTGGGAGGGCTTTGATCATTGGGATGAATTATTAAGTACGCGCGCGCTTATTAGTGGCAAACTAGTTTTGACAGAGGAAAGTAAAGCGTCTATTAGTTTGATTTTAGAAAAAAAAATCAAGCTGATAAATAAAAGATGAGTACATCAATAAGTAAGACTCTTCTTAAAGCGTATGAGTTGATGTGTACTGCTCAGCAGATGACTCATTGTTTTGAGAAAAACAGGGAAATCACACAGACATACGTTCACGCAACATCTAGGGGCCATGAGGCAATACAGTTGGCGTGTTCAATGCAGCTTGAACCTACAGATTTTCTATACCCTTATTATAGAGATGACGCCATGCTTTTAGGAATAGGAATGACCCCATATGATTTGATGCTTCAGCTACTTGCAAAAAGGGATGATCCATTTTCTGGAGGCAGAACATATTATAGCCACGCTAGTTTACGTGTGCCCGATAAGCCTAAGATTCCACATCAGTCCTCAGCCACGGGAATGCAAGCAATTCCGGCCTCGGGAACAGCAATGGGGATACAATACAGAGAAAAAGTAGGTCTTACAGAGGACTGGGGATCAGCAAAGCCCATAAGTATGTGTTCGATTGGAGATGCGGCAATGACAGAAGGGGAAGTTTCAGAAGCTCTACAAATGGCAGCCCTAAAGCAATACCCGTTGCTTGTTGTCGTCCAAGATAATGGCTGGGATATTTCTGCAAGCGCCCCCGAAGTGAGATCAGGTGATGCAGCGGATTATGCAAAAGGGTTTCCTGGAATTAATATTGTTCAACTTGATGGCAGTGATTTTTCCTCATGTTATCATGCCGTTAGGGAAGTTCTAAGTAAAATGCGAAAAACCAGAGAACCATATCTTATTCATGCTCGCGTACCACTTCTCAATCACCATACTTCTGGCGTGCGAATGGAGTGGTACCGTGATGATCTTGATGATCATAAGAAAAGAGATCCCCTGCCCAAACTGAGAAATTTTCTATTGGATCAGGGTGCTAGTAAAAAAGAAATTGAAAAAATTGAAAAATCGGCCGCAAAAAATGTAGAAAAAGATTTTGCAAGGGCCTTGTTGGCGGAGGATCCAAAGCCTGAAGATCTCTATACTCATAGATATGCCCCGACTCCTATAAAATCGGAATCAGGGGTCCGAGAACCTAAGAACCGAGACGCAACGGTTATGGTAGACAGTGCATTGTTTGCAATACGCGAAATTCTTGAGGCTCACCCAGAATCTTTATTATATGGACAGGACGTAGGCGCTAGGCTTGGAGGTGTATTTAGGGAAGCTGCTACTTTAGCTCAGCAATTTGGTGACCACAGAGTGTTTAACACACCTATCCAAGAAGCATTTATTATCGGTAGTACTGTAGGGATGTCAGCCGTTGGACTAAAGCCTATAGTTGAAGTTCAGTTTGCTGATTATATATGGCCCGGCTTAAATCAGCTATTTACAGAGCTCTCAAGGTCATATTATTTATCAAATGGAAAATGGCCAGCAAGCGCTATAATAAGGGTCCCAACAGGGGCTTATGGAAGCGGTGGCCCATATCACTCATCTAGTGTGGAGTCGGTATTGACAAACATCAGGGGAATAAAAGTTGCCTATCCGTCTACAGGAGCGGATTTAAAAGGTTTAATGAAATCAGCGTATGCAGACCCAAACCCTATAGTCATGCTTGAGCACAAAGGTCTTTACTGGTCGAAAATATCTGGAACAAGTGGAGCGAAAACTATTGAACCATCAGAAGATTATGTTATACCCTTTGGGAAAGGAAGGGTTGTTATTAAGACAAAACCAGAAGTTTCTTCCTCTGTATGCATTATAACATACGGAATGGGGGTTTATTGGGCTCTTGAGGCAGAAAAAGCTTTTTCAGGAATGGTTGAAATTGTCGATCTGCGTACACTTCAACCATGGGACGAAGAACTTGTAATGAATACAGTTTCTCGACATGGGCGGGCATTAATTTTAACGGAAGAACCAACGAAAAATTCATTTGCAAAAGCTATATCTGGAGAAATTCAGAATAAATGTTTTAACAAATTAGACGCCCCAATATTAGTCTTAGGATCTGAAGACACTCCCGCTATTCCTCTAAATAAGATATTAGAAGCTACATTATTACCCAATCCGAAAAAAGTGGAAAAAGCACTTGAATATTTACTTAATTATTGACTCTTTTTTGTTGGGTTTGAGCCGCATCCATCGGTGAGGGATGCCATCTTCTAGAAACTCATCTTTTTCAACTTCAAAATTAAAGTCATGGTAAAAATCAACAAGATAGGATTGAGCCATTATTAAGATGTCATTATCTGGATAACGCTTCCAGCACTCATTTATCGATAGTGTCATTAATTTCTTTCCGTAACCTTTTCCTCTAGCTTTTGAACACGTTAGGACTCTTCCGATACTTGAATCAGGATAAGCCAATCCCGGTGGTATAATTCTGCAATACGCCCAAAGCTTATCATTTATAAACAAGCTTGCGTGGAGAGAGCCTTGATCTTTTCCATCAAGATCTTGATAGGGGCAGTTTTGTTCTACAACGAAAACCTCTGCTCTCAATGCTAATAGTTCATATAATTCTGATAATGTGAGATCAGAAAAAGGTATAATTTTTGAAAAACTCATAGAGGCACCAATTTCGTATTTTTGTGTGAACAGTGCAAAAAAGATTCAATGAGATATTGAGACCCTCAATATTGTTAATCGAATTCAAAAACTTAAAATTAATTGGAAGAATTGAAATCTGTTGTCTTTAAGGACCTGGGCCGGATAAATTACAAAGAGGCTTGGGATTTACAGGAGAGTATTTTCTCCGGAGTGCTGGACAATAAATCAGAAAATCGAAATAGATCTGATGAGAATCAGATTCAGACAACTGATTATTTACTATTTGCTGAGCATAATCCTGTATATACTTTAGGGAAAAGTGGAGACATGAATAACTTACTTGCTAATAAAAATCAATTAGAAGATTTAGGTATTGAGTTTTTTAAGATTAATCGCGGCGGTGACATCACATATCATGGTCCTGGTCAGCTTGTTGGCTATCCTATTTTGAACCTTGATCACTTCTTTACAGATATACACAGATATCTGCGCACACTTGAAGATGTGATAATTGATACTTTACTTGACTATGGATTGAAAGGGAGTCGTATTTCTGGAGAAACTGGTGTTTGGTTGGATCCAGAGACTCCATTTGCTAGAAAAATCTGCGCCATGGGAGTGCGCGCTAGTCGGTGGGTTACAATGCACGGATGGGCATTTAACATTAATACTGATTTAAAATATTTTCAGCACATTATACCTTGCGGCATTTCTGATAAATCAGTTACTAGCTTAAATATTGAATTAGGTAAAGACATTGATATGCTTGAGATAAAACAAAAAGTGAAATATCATTTTGAAAAACGATTTGAGGTGTCATTATCAAATTCTTAGGGAGAAAATTAATATTAAAAGTCAAAATGATAAATCAAAGTCTTAACTTTTAAAATATGAAGCGAATTCTAAAGTCAATTTTAACCCTAGCCTTGCTTTTATTGCTTGTTAAGGCATCATGGTTTAGTTATTTTTTTAAGGGGATTTATGCCACCTATCTTCAAGGAAACACCACTGCAAATATTTTTGATGGAGCAGGTTTTGCAAAAGGTGAAATTATTGCAAAGTATCCTGCTCCTTGGCCAGTAGATTTAGATATTGCTTACGCTCCATCTTCGGAGCTTGAAATGGCTTTATCGGAGATTGAAACCGGCGCTTTTCTGGTTTTTGACAACGATACGCTTCGTCACGAAGTATATAGTAATGAGGTTACCCTAGAGTCAAGGACAAACTCATTTTCAATGGCGAAATCCATAGTTACCATTCTTGTACAAATTGCGATTCAAAAGGGTGAAATATCTGGATGGGATGAGCTCGTTGTAAATTTCATTCCAGAATTAAAAGGCCCTGGAAGATATATGTTAACATTAGCTGATTTATCTGGAATGACAGCCGACATTGATTGGGACGAGGATTATTACAACCCTTTTGGGATCTCGGCAAAGGCATATTATGGGAGCGATTTATACAAAACGATAACGTCTCGTTCTATCGGTGCAGAAGTTGGGATGAATTTCGAATATCAATCAGCAGCTACGGCTCTTTTAAGTTTTTGCCTGGAGGCTGCAACAGAGACTAAAATATATGATTATGCTTCTGAAAATTTATGGTCTCCTCTTGGCGCTGTTTCAGATGCTTTTTGGCATTTAGACGAAAGTGGAAATGCCATAAGTTATTGCTGTTATAATGCAATAGCTAGGGATTATGGAAGGCTAGGAAAGTTGATTCTTCAGAATGGCATTTGGGAGGGAAATAGACTGGTTGATAGTTCTTTTTTAAAGGGAGCAACATCTTCAGGATCGGATCAAATTTATGGATTGTCTTTTTGGTTAGGTCAAGTTCCTAATTCTCCAGACACAGCCTTAGGTGTTAAGAATAGATATATAGCTTTTCATGGTCATTTAGGACAATGGATAATTGTGCTTCCAGCCTTAAACCGAGTAATTGTAAGAACAGGCCACCAGGGAGGTGAGTCGTTTTCTGACCCGGAGAAATTATCTCCTTTTATGTTGACAATTCAAGAGTATGGTAAACTATCAGAATCAAGCATCGTAATAAGCACACCTGACATTCGAAGCTCAGTTGACACATTACGATCAGACATTAACGAGATGAGGTCAGAGTCAGACGCGTTGCCATTGAATAACGGCAATTTAGATCGCTAATGCAGGATAATAGAATCTTGCTTGAGATAAAAAGGCTCAATATCGAGGGACCTTCAGGACTACTTGTAAAGAATATTTCTTTTAAAGTTCAAGAGGGAAAGTGCTTAGCTTTTGTTGGAGAGTCAGGATCAGGGAAGTCGATTATAGCATTGACAATTATGGGGCTGCTGCCAGGTAATTTAAAAGTTAAGGACCTAAAAGCCATTGATGGTATTATCGGAATAAAAAGAGCAATGATATTTCAAGAGCCTATGTCGGCGTTAAATCCAACGATGCGAGTAGGGGATCAAATTACGGAGGGTGCCATTTCGGCATTGAAAATCTCTAAACGTAGGGCTATAGAAAAAGCTATTGACTGGATCGATAAGGTGAAAATTAAGGATCCGAGGAAGTCTTATGGAAAGTATCCGCATCAATTAAGCGGAGGTGAGCGCCAGAGAGTTATGATTGCAATGGCAATGGTAATGGAGCCTCAATTGCTTATTGCCGATGAGCCTACTACGGCATTAGACAATGAAGTTGCAGTCGAAATACTTAGTTTGCTCCGAGATTTACAAGCTGAAAATAAAATGGCTCTGATCTTTATAAGTCATGATATTGAATCAGTAGCTCAGATTGCAGATACCATTATGGTGATTCAAAACGGAAATGAAGTTGAGAGCGGGGAGTCAAATGATGTGCTATTGTCCCCAACAATGCCATATACTAAAGGGCTATTGGCGGCAAGGCCTCCAGAAAACATGAAACCCCGGAGGCTACCTACAGTTAGTGATTTTTTAAAAAACAAGATCCCAGACTTAACAGAAGAAAATCCATATGCGCCAGGTCCAATAATTTTGGAAATTAAAAATCTGTCAAAATACTATTCGGGTAAATTAATTTTAAATTGTATTTCTTTAGAATTAAGGGAAGGGGAAACTCTGGGTCTAATCGGCTCTTCAGGAAGTGGTAAATCAACACTTGCAAAATGTATTATAGGTCTTCAATCTGTTGCTGGTGGAGAGATTAGATACAGAGGAGAGCCAATTGAAAATGTTAACAGATTTAATAGGATAAGATTAGCTAGAGAAATACAATATATTTTCCAAGACCCATTTTCAAGTCTTAGCCCTAGAATGTCAATAGGAGAGGCTTTATTGGAACCTATGATCGTTCATAAACTTTATGAAAACGATAAGATTCGTTCAAAAAAAATAGATGAATTATTAATATCTGTTGGACTTGATTCAAGTGTAAAAGAAAAATACCCACATGAGTTTAGTGGAGGTCAGCGTCAGAGAATCGGAATTGCTCGAGCGTTAGTTTTGGAACCAAAGGTTTTGATTTGCGATGAAAGCGTTTCAGCTTTGGACTTAAGTGTTCAAGCTCAAGTATTAAATCTGCTCAATGATTTAAAAGAAAAATTCCGCTTTAGTTATATTTTTATCAGCCATGATGCTCGTGTGGTAAAATATATGAGTAACAACATTATGGATTTAGAAAAAATATAGATCCCAGATTTATAAAGACATTTCAGGGACATTATCTGGAAGAAATAACCTTCCGCTTGTCTTTGACACAATTTCTTCTACTGAAACACCAGGGGCTCTTTCTCTGAGGACAAAACCTAATTCAGGGCTAACCTCTAAAACGGCAAGATCAGTTACGATTTTTTTCACACAACCCAAACCGGTGATGGGTAATGTACACTTTTCAATCAGTTTGGAGTCTCCTTTTCTATTGGTGTGCTGCATCGCTACAATTATGTTTTCTGCGCTAGCGACTAGATCCATAGCGCCGCCCATTCCTTTAACCATTTTACCTGGTATTTTCCAATTTGCAATATCTCCTTTATCGGAAACTTCCATTGCCCCGAGCACTGTAAGTTGTATTTTTTTTGATCGAATCATGGCAAAACTCATAGAGCTATCAAAAAAAGATGATCCAGCCAATGAGGTTATAGTCTGCTTTCCAGCGTTAATAAGATCAGCATCCTCCTCTCCCTCTAAGGGAAATGGTCCCATTCCGAGAATTCCATTTTCTGATTGGAATTCAACTTTAATATTGTCTTGAACATAATTTGCAACAAGAGTCGGTATTCCTATTCCTAGGTTTACATACCAACCATTTTGTAATTCCTGAGCAATTCTTTTTGCAATCCCATTTTTATCTAATGCCATGTTATATTCAGATTAATTACGCTTGGAAATAGTTCTTTGTTCTATCCTTTTTTCAAAGACATTCCCTTTGAAAATTCTGTGAACAAAAACACCTGGTATATGGATGGAGTTAGGGTCTAAACTGCCCGCAGGAAGAAGTTCCTCGACCTCAGCAACAGTTATTTTTCCAGCCATAGCCATAGAGGGATTAAAATTCCGGGCGGTCCCTTTAAAAATAAGATTTCCTGCTTCATCGCCTTTCCAGGCCTTTACAAAAGCAAATGACGCATCAAATGCATGCTCTAGAATATGGGGTTTCCCGTTAAAAATTCGTATTTCTTTGCCTGCGGCAACTTCCGTACCGTGACCAGCAGGGGTAAAAAAAGCAGGTATTCCCGACCCCCCAGCACGACAGCGTTCAGCCAGTGTCCCTTGAGGAATGAGTTCAACTTCTAGCTCGCCGGAAAGCATCTGACGTTCAAATTCGTCGTTTTCTCCAACATATGAGCTAATCATTTTTTTGATTTGATGATTCTCAAGCAGTAAACCAAGACCAAACCCATCAACTCCAGCGTTATTGGAAATACAGGTTAAATTTTTTGTTCCCTTTTTCCTTATTGCAGCAATTGAATTTTCCGGAATACCACAAAGCCCAAATCCTCCAAACATTACTGTCATGTCGTCTTCAAGCCCGGTGAGGGCCTCATCTAAATCATGAATCACTTTATTTATCATATTTTAAATCTTAATTATATTCTGACCGTTCTTCATGCAGTTCTGTTTTTCGATCTAAATACAAATTGCAATCTAATGGAATACTCATGGCTCTAGATGGTTTGTCAAACGCATCTTGACGTATTCCTATTTTAGGTTGTGCATAAAGGTCCTTCATATAGATTGCCCAAATGGGTAATGCAGTTGTTGCCCCTTGGCCAAATTCCGTCGTTCCAAAATGAGCGGATCTGTCTTGACAACCAGTCCAGATACCAGTAACTAAATTGGGAACCATGCCAACAAACCATCCGTCAGAATTATTTTGGGTAGTTCCGGTTTTTCCTGCTATCGGATTTGTGAAGTTATAGGGATAGTCGGTAACAACATTATAACGATAACGCCCTCCAGAATGCCTCAACCTAATACCAGTTCCACTTTCGGTAACTCCCTGAAGGAGATTAACCATTGTATAAGCTATTTCTGGAGAAAAGACTTCTCGTGTTACGGGAGTAAAATCATCCAAAACAACACCGTTCTTATCTTCGATTCTAAGCACTACTAATGGCTCAGTATATAGACCGTTATTCCCAAATGCGGTATAAGCTCCAACCAATTCATAAATAGACAAATCAACCGTTCCTAAGGCAATGGATGGTACAGCAGGAATTCGAGACGTCACACCCAGAGATTTAGCCATCTTAGAAACTGGGTTTGGCCCAATTTGTTTCATTAAAAAAGTAGTCACAGTATTAACTGAACCGGCAATAGCCTCTTTAAGAGTTAAAACCCCACCATATTTATCACTGGAGTTTTTTGGACACCATGGCTTGAGCAAACCGAATTGACCAGAATCTATGCAGGTTTGAATATTAGGAACTTCCATACATGGTGAGTATTTTTTATCAGCAATGGCTGCCGCATATACAAAGGGCTTGAAAGTTGAGCCAACTTGTCTCCGGCCCTGCTTTACAGCATCATATTTAAAATGTTTGAAGTCAACTCCCCCAACCCAAGCTTTCACAAACCCTGTTTGAGGCTCGATACTAATTAGGCCTGCTTGATATATGCTTTTATAATACTTAATGGAATCAAGAGGGCTCATGAGAGTATCTACATCTCCTTTGTGTGAAAAAATATTCATTTTAATTGGGGATTTAAACACCTTGAGGATTTTTTTTTCTGATAAGCCAGTCTTCTTTAAGTTTTTATAGCGCTCAGTTTGTCGCATCGCTCGCATTAATATTTTTTGACCTTCGTTATATGAAAGGTCTTCTGGAAAGTAAAAAGGCCCTGCTTTACGGTTCTTGATTTGTGCAAAAAAAACTCGTTGCAAGTTTTTCATATGTTTCTTAACCGCTTTTTCAGCTGAAACTTGCATGCGGCTGTCTATGGCAGTATAAATCTTCAACCCATCAGTATATAAATTGTAACGATTTCCATTGGCTTTAGGATTACTTGAAATCCAATCTTTCATGTAAGCTCGAATGTTCTCTCTTAAGTGCGGAGCCAAACCCTTATCATGGCCTTGAGGATTAAAATTTAAAACTAAAGGAAGAGAAAGTAAAGAGTCTAGTGTGTTTTCCGATATATAATTATTACGCTTCATTTGTCTTAAGACAGTGTTACGACGATTCAAGGCTAGCTTGAACCTCTTTTCTCGTGCAGGATTATAATAAGACGGGTTCTTACACATTCCGATCAACATGGCAGACTCTTCTGTAGTCAACTCACTAGGTATTTTACCAAAATAGACATTGCTGGCGCTGTGTATTCCCACGGCCTGATAAAGAAAATCGAATTTATTGAGATACATTGTGATTATTTCCTGCTTTGTATATCTGCTCTCAATCTCTAACGCAATAACCCATTCCTTTAGTTTCTGAAGCACGCGAAGAATAAAACCTCTCGCGGGATCTGGGGTAAACATTAATTTTGCCAATTGTTGAGTGATTGTGGAACCTCCGCCACTGGAGCCAAGGGTAATAAATGCTCGGCCAAGGCTTCTAAAGTCTATTCCTGAATGTTCTAAAAATCGCTCATCTTCTGTTGCAATAAGTGCCTGGATAAGATTATTAGGAAGATCATTATATTCCACTTGAACCCGGTTCTCGTGAAAGAAAGTCCCGATTTGATTCCCGTCACTTGATAGAATTTCAGTCGCGAGAAACGACTCAGGGTTTACAATTTCTTCTGTTGATGGGAGCTCTCCAAAAACCCCAACTCGTACCAATAAGAGAATAACTATTATGCTTACCGGAATCGACAAGATGAAAACCCAAAAAAGCTTAACATAGTTTCTGAAATCTTTTTTATCAAAGTTTTTAGAAGTCATCAGTAATTATTTTTCTCACTTGATATAATTAGAGCTAAATCCCGTATGCCTTTTAATGGCTCATCCCTCATTCCATGATAAAATCGAAATCGATAATCTCCAGGCCTAGGGAACTTAACACCATTTTTATGATAGGGAAGGTTAATAGTTTTAAGAGCCCCTACTCCCTTTCCCACCCACCTGCCTTCTGGGGTGTTTAATGTTATTTCTATTGTGTCTTGGTATTCGGTTTGAGTCTCGGAAAGGACATCACGAAATAGATATAAATTGCTGTATGGATAATCTGTGGTATGTCGTATTTGAAAAGAAACGCGATAGAGAGCAGATGTATCGGAAATAGAAATATCAACACTAAGTAAACTGTCTTGCCACCATAAATCGTCAGTATTGGTACGTAATTCTTGAACAATTGGACTTTTTCCACATGAAATAATGAGAAGAAGAAATAATAAAATTGATATTTTTTTTAGCTTAGACACTTAATGAATTTGATATTTTGAGGGCCATAAAACGAAGATAGTGCATCTTTGTCTGGTGAAGTTGGACTTTATATTTACTCTTGTTCTCTGTTTTTTGGGACAGACCCTCTCTGCTCAAGGAGTTTCTGTTGGTCAATGGCGTACCCACCTTCCCTTCAATGAAACGCATTCAATTGCAATTTTAAACGATGAAATTATTGCTGGGAGTAAATATGGATTACTCAGATTTAACTTTTCGGAAAATACAATATCAGACTTCACAAAAGTTGACGGACTAACTGGTGTAGGATTAACAGAAATCGAATCTTCTCCAAACGGTATTGACATCCTTTTAGGTTACGAGGACGGGCTAATAGAATTATGGAATAGCGATAATATTAGGGAAATACCGGACATTCCTCAAAGTGGAAAATACCCTGGAAGGTCTTCAATCAGTTCATTTGTTTTTGATGGAGAAGATCGAGCATTTGCCGCTACTGAGTTTGGAGTTGTTGAGTTGGATTTGTCATACGGGGTTGTGAAAGGAACATACTTATTAAAAGATGACGGAACACCTACAGTGACATACAATGTTGATATTGATACTGATAGCCTGTATGTCGCTTCAGAAACGGGACTTTGGTCCGCATCCTTAGGTGATCCATTATATCTTTTTTCTTCTTGGAATCAATCTCAAAGGTGGGCAGACACAGCAATAAGTGATATTTCTATCTCAGGAGCAGACTGTTTGATTTCAAAAAATGAAAGCGGTGTTATTTGGTTAAAAAAAGAGGGTACATGGTTAGAGGTGTATTTAAATAATTCAGACAAATTTGATGTAAGAAGAATTGCTAAAAAAGACAATGGATATCTGATTATCAGAGATTTTGATGTAATCTATATCGATACACTGGGAATTCAAAGACAAGCATACAGTTCAGGATTAAGTAATAACGATAATTTCCATCCTCGAGATGCAAAAATCTCACAAAACGGGGTTCTCTGGATTGCAAACTCAGGTAAAGGGATTTCCTTCATAGATAACCCAAATTATGTTCAACATCGAAAAATATCAGGACCTCCATCTTCTTCAGTTTTTGATGTTTCGTCTAGCTTACATGGTATTGAAGTATTTAGCGGAGCTATTGATCCAACATGGACTGCGACATATTGTAATGAGGGCGTATTTCTTTTTTCTCAAGAGAATTGGTCTATTTTGAGCAGCGAAAAACTAAATGGCGCAAAAGATATATTGTCCAAAGCTGTTGACCCCAGCGATACTTCTCATTGGTTTGTTTCTAGTTGGGGTAGGGGTTTACTGGAGTTCAGAGACGGAAAGCTTGAAACTATATGGAACAATAGCAATTCATCTCTTATGAGTGCATCTGGAAGCACTATAAACGACACTAGAATTGGCGGTCTTTGTTGGGGTAACGATGGCGCTCTTTGGGTAACAAATGCTTTATCAAACCTTCCTCTCCACAGATATGACCCTGTAACGCAAGAATGGACATCTTTTGGTTTGGGCGCATTTAATGGATTGAGCGTAAAAGATATTATTCAAGGTTCAGATGGAGTGTTTTGGATACAAAGCCGAACCAATGGATTAATGGCTGTAAAGACCCAAGGAAGCTCTATTGGCTTAAGAAGGTTAACAACAGGGGTAGGCAACGGGAATCTACCAAGTAGCTCTGTAAACTCATACGTATTTGATAAAGACGACGAACTCTGGATCGGGACTAGTGATGGTTTAGTTGTTTGCTTTACCCCTAGTAACGCTATGAATGGAAATAGTATTGACGCCCAGGCTCTTTTAGTTGAAGAAAATGGTATTGTTCAGAAAGTGCTTAGTGGAGAAAATATCCTTGCTATTGCAATCGACGGAGCTAATCGAAAGTGGGTTGGAACATCAGAGGGTGGACTGTTCTTATTATCTTCAGATGGACTTGAGACACTAGCTCACTATACTCAAAGCAACTCACCGTTATTATCTAATAGAATTAATTCACTTGCTATTGAGCCTCTAACCGGTGAGGTTTTTATAGGGACAAGCCAGGGTTTAATCTCGTATCGGAGCGACGCTATTAATCCTTTTAACGACTTTTCAAACATTCAGGTTTTCCCAAACCCATATGAACCAAAAGACCTTGGTTCAATGTCAATAAAAGGATTAATAGAGGGTTCGTATGTTAAAGTCACAAATACTTCGGGAAGATTAATTTTTGAGGCCCCGGCAAACGGCGGACAGTTTAGTTGGACAACTAATGGCTTGGATGGATCTCCTGCTCCTAGTGGTATATATTTGTTTTGGGTGACTAACCCAACAGGAACTATTAATACGGTTGTTCAGGGGGTAATTGTTCGTGGCGAATAAAAAATGAAAGACACAACAAAGGCTCTTGTTCTTGGTAAGTTAGCAGTTGGCGAAAAGGGCCATGTTCTTCGATTATGGACTAGAAAATATGGACCTCAAGCATATATCATTCATTCTATTAGAAGTAATAAAAATGGAATTAGGCCGGCAGTTTTACTCCCCATGACTTTTTTAAACGCAACAGTTGATCATAAAAATAATGGCGGTTTAGAAAAAATAAAAGAAGTTGAGGTGGCTAAAATTTGGGATAGGTTAACAACGAATCACATAAGACAGACACTTTGTTTTTTTTCCGCAGAGGTTTTGCAAAAAACCCTTCAGGAAGGAGATGCCAGCCCTGCTTTTTTTGATGAGTTTATGGCTGTTTTAGAGAGATGGGATACAAGTAATGTGAATTTGGCGATGTCTTCAAATGAGCTGCTTTTATTGGTCTGGAAACATCTTGGATTCAATATTAACACTGAATATTATGAGAATGATTTTGTTTTAGATCTTCGCGAGGGAGTATTTGTTTCCAACGTCCCTACGAATAGTGATTTTTTATCACCGGAAACCTCAAAAGAGTTAGTTGATTGGATTAGGGATAAGAATAAATTGGTTTCTAAAATCGGACGTCTAGAGATAACTAATGGATTAGTTCTTGGCTTAAAATGGCATTACCCTAGCTTAGGAAAAATTAATTCTTTGGAGATATTAAGATCAATTTCTTTTTAGAGATTAAATGCTTAAGAATAAATTAATCTAGCCGAATAGATCTTAGTGACGCTTCAAGCTCTAACATCATTTTTCTTTTTTTTGAGCTAGGAGCATATACCAAGATTGCTATCGATATCCTTTTGTTTTCTTTTTCGTCAAAAAAAGTATATGTAACAAATGGACCCCCTCCAAAGCCACCCTCTGTTCGAAAGAGCCCGCGATGTTCTATTACATATTTTCCACCTATCGTATTGTAGTCTATATCAATAGAAATATTAGGTTCAATTTTTAAAAAGCTTTGATTTTCAGTACCCTCGAAATATTTTTTTAATAATTTATTTTGTTCGGACAGTATAACTGCTTCAGTATGGTATATACTATCAAAATAAGGCCTGGTCCAGGCCATTAAGTATTGAATACTTTTTTTAGTATCAGCTCTTAGAATTTTAATATCATTTTTATCTAATGTTGTCTTATATCCTTTTGGTATGAGCATATGTTTAATTCCCACTTTTTTCAAGGATACTGGAAGGTTCTTTTGAGAATTTTTAGAAATCCGACTTAGTAAAATAGAATTATCATGTTTCTCAAACTGTTTAATGAGGCTAGTGGCATTTAATTCAAATAATTGAATTACTTTTTTGACCGAAGGCCCTATAATCTGAACAACTAACTGAGGTTCTGACCAAACATTTTTTTTGACAACAATTGAGCTAGAATCTGGTATAACTATTATTGAAAGTATACTTTTAGACCTTTTCGTGATTTGGGAAATACTCTTTATAGGTAGCCTTGAAAGATCAAAGTTTGATTCGTTTTGTGGCAATCCAACGACAGGGCGAGCCAGCTCTTCCACAAATGATAGACCACACTCCTCCCAAATGTCATCATCGCAAAATATAGTTAATTCATTATGTGTTCCATTTGATGATGGAAGACTATACTTTGAAATTGAATCGGATCTTTTATTACTTTCGACAGATCTATTACAGCTTTGTTGAAAAAAAATAGAAAATAGTATAATAGTTCGGATCGCTTTCAAGAGACTAGATTTTCAATTTTTGACCAATTCGAATTTTTGTGCTTCTGAGATTGTTCCATCTTTTAATATCTCTAATTTTTATATTGTATTTTTCAGCTATCTCGCCGAGCGTGTCACCGTTTCTAACAACATGAATTTTACCTGAAGCCAATTTCCAAGGAAGAGGCAAAGGAGTTTTTTGTAATCGTATGAATGTCATTTTGTAAAGTGAGTCAGCAACTAAAGAAAACGCCATCATTTTATTTTTTGGAATATAAAAAATGTAGGGAATATTATTTTTTGGAGGAGGCACATACTGATGTTTATAGTGGGGGTTTAAATTTTTTATAATTGATGAATCAATAGATAGTAAATATGCAATGTCGAATAAGTGTATTCCTTTTTCAGCTTTAATAGTATCCACTTGAAAATAGTTGATTTTTTGATCTGAGCTCACAATTCCATGAGTACCAGAATAGTTCATCACATACAGAGCAGAAATCAAAGAAGGGATATAGTTAGCCGTTTCTTTTGGTAAATAGGGACGTATCTCCCAATAGGTGTTTTTTCCGCCGGAATTGCGAATGGCTTTCGTTACATTTCCTGGCCCAGCGTTATAAGCAGCAATTGCCAATCCCCAGTCGTCAAATAAGTTATATAATTTCTTAAAGTATCTACATGCGGCCTCTGTGGATAGATAAGGATCCATACGTTGATCAACATATGAGCTGATCTCAAGGCCCTGCATTTTTCCGGTAGCATACATAAATTGCCATAGACCTGTTGCTCCAGCTTTACTTTTTGCCCTTGGATTAAGTGCACTTTCTATTATTGGGATATATTTTAATTCTAGCGGCAATTCATATTGGTCTAAAACAGATTCAAATAAAGGGAAATAGAATTCAGAACGGGATTTAATATTTTTAACAAAATCAAAATTTCGTCCAAGATAATATCTGATAATATTTCGAACTTCACTAGTTAACCTAAGATCTAGAGGGGTATTGTCATCTAATTTCTTTAATCTTTGGATAAGAATAGAATCATGTAATTGACGTATTCCTAAACTGTTATTATTGGGTTGATCAAATTCGTGTAACAAATAATTTTCACCCCATTTATTAAGAACAAAATGGCTGTAAGCAGAATCAATTTTTTCAGGAGTTCTGTCTTTTTGGATACTATCGGTATTTTTATTCTGACCATTTATTGACAGTGAAAAAATTATAAAAAAGACGAAATATAACCGAATCATTTAATCTAATGATTCAATAATTCTTGCGATCGAAAAAATAGACTGTTCATCAAAATTAGATCCCATAATTTGCATTCCATATGGCAATCCATTACTGTGAGTGCCTATTGGTATTGAAATAGCTGGAATTCCGGAAAGGGGTGCCTGAACGGTAAACATATCTTCCAAGTAAAGTACCGTGGGATCAGTATACTCTTTCCCCAGAGGGAATGCTGTGCTTGGAGTTGTTGGTCCAATTATTCCGTCTAGACCATCGAGGTCCTTGATGGTTGAGTCTCTTACTACTCTTCTTGCTTTTTGGGCTTTTCCATAAAATGCATCATAATATCCACTGCTTAAAACAAATGTACCTAGCATGATTCTGCGTTTTACTTCTTCTCCAAAACCTTCGCTTCGAGACTTTTTATAAAGAGATTCCAGATCTGTAAAATCCGAATTTCTATGACCTATGTGAATTCCATCGTACCTGGCTAAGTTTGAACTTGCCTCTGCTGTTGTTAAAATATAATATATTGGGATTAGGCTATCGAAAAACGGGAATTCTAATTCTACAATTTTGTGACCTGAGAGTCTTAGCTTTTCCAAGAGTTCTATAAACTTTTGACGGATTTCAAGATCAAGGGCAGGTGAGGCAATCATGCTCTTATAGTAACCAAGACTAAGGGTCTTTTTTTGATTTTTAATATCAAGCATTTTAGGCACGTCAGACTCAGAACATGTTGTGTCAAAATCATCTTTACCAGAAATAACCTCTGTTATAATGGCTAAATCATCTAAAGAAGACGCAATAGGGCCAACTTGATCAAAAGATGAGGCATATGCAATAACACCGTGTCTCGAGACTCTGCCATATGTAGGCTTTATCCCATAAACACCACAAAAAGCTGCTGGTTGTCTAATTGAACCACCTGTGTCAGAACCAAGAGAGGCGTGACATAGCCCCGCGGCAACTGCGGCAGCAGAACCCCCGGAGGACCCTCCCGGAGTCATTAAAGGATTTAAAGGGTTTTTAACAGGGCCATAAAAAGAGGTTTCGCTAGAAGACCCCATTGCGAATTCATCACCCCCGGTTCGTCCTATAATGATAGCGTCAGCGTCCAACAGTTTTTGAACTACAGTGGAATTAAATTGTGATTCAAAATCTTTTAACATTTTAGAACTTGCACTGACTTTATGACCAGAATAGCATAAATTATCTTTGATTGCTATTATCATTCCGGCCAATTTACCTGCAGAGCCATTAATAAGCTTTTCATCTACCTCTATTGCCTTTGCAATAGCCGAATCCTCAAAAACCTCAATAAAAATGTTTAAGTCAGATTTCTTATGAGCTAGATCAATACAAGACTTAACCTCTTGAGCACAAGAAGTTTTTCCAGCAGTTATTGCCGATCGTAGCTCACTTAGATTAGTTTGAGTCACGCTTTTTTTTCCGCCGAATCGTTTTCGTCGTCGTCGTCCTCTTCTTTGACGGCTTTTTTGAATTCCTTAAGTCCCCCACCAAGCCCTTTCATCAATTCAGGGATCTTACGACCTCCAAATAATAACAACACAATAGCGAGAATCAAGACGATTTGCCATGGGCCAACCATTCCTAAAAAAATGCTTAAAATCATATTAATTTTATTTAACAATGGTAAAAGTACAAATCCATAATTGGTTAGCTCAGCTTTTCAGATAACTCACGAAGTACTTTTTTTGGAGACTTGCCGTCATAAAGTATTTTATACACAGCCGAAGCAATTGGCATTTTGACATTTTTCGATTTTTTTATTTCTCGAATCTGCTTTGTTGCATAGTATCCTTCTGCTACCATACTCATTTCTAGTATTGCGGAACGAACCGTGTAGCCCTTTCCAATTAATCCACCCAATGTTCTATTTCTGCTAAAGGGAGAATACATAGTTACAAATAAGTCACCAGAGTATGCGGTTTTTGAAATGTCCCTTTTTAATGGACTAACTGCTTTTATAAAACGTTTCATTTCTCTTATAGAATTCGCAACGAGAACGGCTTGAAAATTATCTCCATAGCCTAAACTCTGAGAAATACCCGCAGCAAGAGCGTATATATTTTTAAGAATTGAGGCATATTCAGCACCGTGGATGTCTTCGGTACGATTAGTTTGAATATTAGCAGATCCAAGTTTTTTCGAAATTAATTTAGCGAGGCCTTTATTTTGAGATGCCACAGTTAAATATGAAAGCCTTTCAAGTGCAACTTCTTCAGCATGACATGGGCCTAAGATTGCTCCAAAATCGTTGTAAGCTAAATGGAATTCTGAATTAAGATACTCCCCAACTGTTTGATGAGTTTCAGGTATAATTCCTTTAATTGCCGATATCACTAATTTATCTTTAAGGATATCTTTTAAAGGAGAAATAGCATCAGCAACATATGCTGATGGAATAGCCAAGATTAATATGTCCGCATTCATTGCGATCTTTAGAATATCATTATCTATTTCAATTTTATCAGTATCAAGTTCTGCATCAGTAAGATATTTGGGGTTGTGCTGATGAAGTTGAATATGAATAATGGAAGTCTCGTCTCGAATCCACCAACCTAAATTATCACAGTTTTGACTTATCAGCTTGACAAGAGCTGTTGCCCAAGAACCACTTCCTAAAATTGCTATAGAGCTATTTTCTCTCATAGACGACATTTTACTTTAAAACAAGTTTTATTGCTATTTGAAGTGGGAGAATTTATTTAATTTTTGTAATATTTGGAGAACCACTTCTGTAATTTTCACAACCCCCGAGACATCAATTTTCTCAAAATCATCACTTGGTGTATGATAATCTTGGTGAATCCCAGTATGTAACATTATTGCAGGAATCCCCGCATCAATAAATGCAGCGTGATCTGATCTTGGAAATATTTCCGCTACATTCTTAATATTGATTTCTGTTTTCGTTAAATCATTAATTATCGTTTCCCACTCTAACGCACTTGATGTTGCATAAATTGTTAATGAATCAGAATTATTTAACCGGCCTACCATATCAATATTTATCATTTGTGAAATGATTGAAGGATCAAAGGGACAGTTTTTCACAAAGTATTTTGAACCAATTAATCCATCTTCTTCTCCTGAAAAGGCAATAAAAACAACATTACTCCTTATGAAGCCTGAATTAAGATTTAATTGATTGAGAACTTCGAGCATTACACTAACACCACTTGCATTATCGTCAGCGCCATTATATACTTGCCCAGACAATTTCCTGCTCCCATGATACTGTCCTTTACCGAGGTGATCATAATGTGCCCCAATAAGTACAGTTGAATTTGCTCCTATATCAAGAACCCCTCCTACATTAAATCCTTCCGCATTGCGCTTAGAGACGTTTGTTACGGAAATTATTGGTTTTTTACTTCTGTGGATTTTACGTGACCACTTTTTCCCATAAACAATAGAGACATTGACATCAATCTCTTGCAATTTTGAAAAAGTATAGTTTGATATTTTATTGTTTTTACTGTTTTTTTTCGAGAGTAGAATAATATTTTTTGCCCCTCTTTTTTTTGCCTCTAGAATACGACTTGAAATTTTTGATTTATCCCCCGCTTTTTTCTTTTTATTCTTAGGAATATCCAATTCTATCAAGACTAATTTGTCATTCAAAGAGGTTTCTAAAATTCCTTCATAATCATTAATTGAATCACAATAAATTCCGTGCGAGACATATAAAGCGTCACCAATAAAATCATTTGTCAAGGCGTAAGGAGAAACATGAAGTTTTCTGCTTAAATAGAGCGTGTCTTTGGCAATCGCTATATAGTTTCTATTCTTTGGAATATCTGTTGGTCTTGGTATATTAAATGCTTGCTTAAAACCCTCATTAAATAATGGTTTTAAACCAAGCCTTTGGAAAGCATCTTGTATATGGTCTGATGCTAGATTAGCTCCAGGAGTACCAGGAAGCCTGCCAGAGAGATCATCAGAAGACAAAAACTCAATATCTTGCATTAAACGAATTTCAACCTCTTTATGAATAAAATCGAAAGATTCAATTTGGCCATTTACATAAATGCTTAGACAGGAGAAAAAAGTTATAATTAGATATTTCATTACGAATAAACTTATTTATTACTATTTAAAATTGCCCCAATTTTCAGATTTTATTGAGCTCAAATACAAAAGAATTACACCAATTGTCACACATGAATCCGCAATATTAAAAATAGGACGAAAAAAAATAAAATAGTCACCACCCCAAAAAGGCACCCATGAGGGAAGGACCCCTTTCCAAAGGGGTAAGTAAAGCATATCTACAACATTCCCTAAAAGCATTGGAGCATATCCAGAAGTAGTATTGAACTCGGCGACTCCAGAATACATGACCCATTGGCTATAAAGCTCGTTATAAACCAAACCTCGATCAAATATTAAACCATAAAACAGGCTATCTAAAACATTGCCAAGGGCACCTGCTAAAACAATGCCGAATGAGATAAGGACAAATTGTTGAGCACCTCCTTTAGCAAGTCGAAACATGTACCAAAGAATCCCAAAGATTGCTAAAACTCTAAAAGAACTAAGGATATACTTTCCTGTAATCCCTCCCCACTCAATACCGAAAGCCATTCCAGGGTTTTCTGTGAAATGAAGATGAAACCATTTTGTTAAATCAATACTTTCTCCTAAAGCAAGATTTGATTTGATCCATAATTTCAATGCCTGGTCAAGAAAAATGAGACAAATTGAAATAATAAACGGAAGGCGAAGAGCCTTGTTCACCTCTGCTTTAACTTGGCTTCCATGCTCATAGTCGCATGCGGAACAAGTTTAAGGCGTTCTTTTTCAACTAGTTTACCAGTAACCTTGCAAATCCCATATGTTTTATTCGAAATTCTTGTTAAAGCAGCTCTTAAATCACGCAGAAATTTTTCTTGACGAGATGCTAATTGAGCATTAGCTTCTTTACTCATGGTTTCAGATCCTTCCTCAAAGCTTTTAAAGCTTGGAGAGGTGTCTTCTGTTCCATTGTCCATATTATTTGTGAACTGCTCCCGAAGAATGTGCAAATCTTCTTCTGCTTTATCAATTTTACTTTGAATAAGGACTCGAAACTCTTCAAGCTCTTTATCACTATATCTTATTTTTTCTTT
>TARA_B110000459_G_C16626003_1_pt1 | contig 26919 bp, 13 predicted proteins | sample TARA_B110000459 | Tara Oceans TARA_B110000459 (sample SAMEA4398296) | marine metagenome | biome: Polar Biome; feature: [SRF] surface water layer (ENVO:00010504); material: water (ENVO:00002006), including particulate matter (ENVO:01000060) such as... | depth 5 m | reverse complement strand
GTTGATTTGAGTGGTTTTAAGGTTAAAACTGAGGTTAAAGGAATTGGAGCGCCTGACCTAAGTATCGGTGATGATGAACCAATTACTCTAAGTGTGGAAATCCCAATGGTCGAATTCAAATTGGACATAGATGGTAATTTAGGGGAAATGATTAGTGGTGACATGGAAAGCTTAGAGGTTTCCTTCCTAGCCAATGCAATGTCCAGTTTAATTTTAGGTCCTATGGCTGATGTAGCTGAAGCAATGGGTACGTCTCTATCAAATGGTTTAGTTTCGGGAGAAGGAGTAACTTTCCCAGACCCTGAGCAAACAGAATTGAGTTATACCTTTTCAGGAAACACTTCTGTTAATGAAGAATTTGGAGCAGAACTAAGTGGCCCGATTTCGATTACTCTTCCTAAAGGAATTACCCTGGAGAATGCAAAGTCTACCTCTGGTAATCTAGATATTGTAGAAATTGATGGTAGACAAAAAGTCACCTATACAATACCAAATGGTGAATTTGAGGACACTATCTCATTTAGAGTCAAAGTTTCTTGGGTTTATCTTCTTACTCAATTCTGGATTTATCCGACTCTTGTAATCTCCCTTTTATTCCTTATGATACGAAGACGTAGGAGAAAGAAAAAAGCCAAGAAACAGCGTGCTGTAGTGAAGTCTGCCCAAGCAAGTAAAGTTGGTATTGGTGATAATGAGTTCTCAGATTTACAAGGATTCCATAGTGGAGGAATGCATGGTGACCTAGAGCAATTCAAAGATTATTCTAATGCTCCCACCAAGCCTATACCCGAAATAGGCCACGAACGTTTTGATTAATTATTAATCGCTTCATGTATTCGTTTGGCTAATGAATTTCCTATCCCAGGAACAGTTTGAAGGTCTTTGATGCTAGCGTGCTCAATACCTTTACGACCCCCAAAATAGCGTAATAGAGTTTGCATCTTCTTTGCACCGAGTCCAAGGACTTCCTGTAATGGATCTTTTATCTTGTCACGGTTTCTCTGTTTTCTATGGAAAGTATTGACAAAACGATGCGCCTCATCTCTCGAGTGAACTAATACTCGTCCCTTTCTATCTAAGATGATTGGCTCCTTTTCTAGCCTGAATAATGTCTCTTCACGTTTTGCAATTGCTGCAAGTTCAAATTCTCCTAGAACCTCATTACTTTCCAAGACTTTACTGATTGTTTTCAAATGAGTCTCACCACCATCAATAAGCAGTAAATCAGGCCACTCTTCTTGCCTCTTAAGCCACCTCTCAACTACCTCACTCATCATTCGAAGGTCATCGATGGCTTCCCCTTTGACTGTATATTTTCGATATTCTTTTTTATTTGGCCTTCCATTTCTGAAAGAAACACTGGCTCCAACTCTATTTTCTCCAATTAACTGGGCCATATCGAAGCACACAATATAATTCACTTTTTCCATACCTAATAGTTCAGCACATTCATCAGCAGCCCTTTGTTCAAGGGAGCCACTCGCCTTATCTATGAACCTAGATAATTGAATTTCGGCATTTTGAGTTGCTAAGTTTTGTAAGGTCACTAAATCTCCTCGAGTAGGGGTTCTGACCTCTACTTGAGATTGCCTTCTACCGTTGAGCCATTCTGCAGTTCCATCAAATAAAGGGGTAGGAGTCAATAGTAATCTTGGTGGGCAACGATTCTGGTAATGAGACGAAATGAACATTGAAATCGTTTCACCTATATCGCCGCGATAGATAATCGGCCAAGCCTCTTGGCCTTTTACAACACCATCATCCGCATGAAGTACTACGACAGCAGCATGGTCGCCTTTCCAAGCAATACCGATTGCGTCGCAATCGCGATATACCTTACTCGAAACAACATGCTGACTTGTTGTAATCCTTACCGCTCTAATCATGTCACGTTGCCTAGCAGCCTTTTCATACTCCATTTTTTCAGATAAATCATCCATTTTCCGAGTAAGTTCTTTGATTAATTTCCCTGCTTTACCGTCTAGAACTTCAGTGACGATATTGACTATTGTTTCATATCCATTAGGGTCTAAGCAAGGTCCTCGGCATAATCCAATATGCATTGCAAGACAACCATCTTTACCATGGCAGTCCTTATCTCTAATTCCAAACTGCTTTCTCAATAATTGCATAACTTGCTTAGCAGCACCAGCATGAGGGAAAGGTCCCCATCTTTTTGCATCTTTTGGAGGATGTCTTGTATACATTATCCTAGGGAACTCTTCACTGGTCAAAATGATGTATGGATATGATTTATCATCCTTTAATCTAGAGTTGAATCGAGGTTTATGTTCTTTAATCAATTGTCTTTCTAGAATTAATGCCTCTTTAGGAGATGTTGTGATTATGTACTCGATATTATCTGCCCTAGAAACAAGTTCAGAAATCATTTTCCGATCAGGATTTGTTGCGAAATATGAACGAACTCTTTCGTTAATTCTTGTCGCTTTACCAACGTATAATACTCTTCCTTGATTTGTTTTGAAGAGATAAACTCCAGCCTTCTTTGGAAATGAACTTGATTCATATTCCACCGGCATATTATGCCGTTGACGGCGATACACAAAAGGACAACCATGCCTAGAGTATTACTGAAACAAAACTTCGCAGTATTTGATAGGGCGGAGTACTTCGCCTAAACGTTGGCCATGGTATCATCATCACAAAAAAGGATACTCACATGGTTAAGTCAATTTTCTTCTGACATTGAAAATTCTTGGGATGTAAACAGAGGTGTCGCTCTTCCAGGAATTGCAGATGGTTTAGGAGTAGTCCGTTCCGCTCTAAATGTACCAATTAGGAAACTCGAACAATCTGAAATGGTTTTCAAACGTATGGCTCATGTTATTGGCGGTGGTTCAAGAAGGAGACAAGTATTCCATATTACCAAGAAAGGTCGGGAATATATCTCCAATAATGAATCTAAGCCAAATAAAAAACCTAAATTCGGAAAGAGTTTCGGCAGTATACCAAATCATCCTCATGTATTTGGCCGAGAGGACTATTTTTCAAAAATTAATATTCAAGTAGAGAAATCATCAGTGCTAGTTTGTGGCCTTCCTGGTATTGGAAAGACCACTATAATCAGTGCACTTAGCCAATACTTCTTAGAACAACAAAAGGATGTTCGTTGGGCAACTGCAAGTGACTTTACTGATATTTTTGACCTGTGCTTACAGTGGGAAATAAGCGATGTATTACCTCAAGATAATTTCGCTTTGGAAAGCCTTATCATGCATAATTGTAAAAATCAAATTTTAGTAATAGATGATGTTCACCAAATTCCGGAAAGACACATTAATTCAATAGATGATTTATGTCAAAAATTGAATGATTCTAATACTGTGAAATTAATTTTAATTGGCCGAGAACCATTAGCAAGTTTCCCTTATTTAGAGAAAATACAAATTTTACCTTTGAGTGAATCACATGGAGCTCAATTACTTGGTGAAGAACAATCATTAGAGGTCAGAATGACAATCTCCAAGAGGCTTGGAGGGCACCCTCTTGCTCTACAATTATATCAGCCAGAATCCGAGTTACCTGAGCAATCAACAGATGTACAAAACTATGTAGAGAAAACGGTTTTATCTAATTTGAATAATGAGGAAAAGTCATCGCTGAATCTATTGTCATTAGAACCAATTCCAGTCAAATCAAGTAATTCTCTAGTTAGTGAAATGATCGGTTTATTCGACGATCAAGCTTTGCTTAGATGGAGTTCCAATAACTCCAAGGTAGAACTTCACCACTTGATTAGAAATGTAAGGAGGTCTTTCATTGACGATAAAGGGCAAAGAAATATCCACAAATCCTTAGCCGACCATTGGCAAAGTCTCGAGAGAACGGAAGATGAAGACTTGATTTTATTATATCATCAAATAGCGAGTTCAAATAATAATATAATTGAGTTAATTGAACAACAATTGTCTAACTTATCTCCACATAGATCCAGTATTTTGGCAGTCTTGATAGAACAAGCAATAGACCAGATTCCCGAGAATTCAGATTTATATTATTTTGCTGCCAAGGTTGCCTCGAAGAGAGGGGAAACCGATTACCTCAAGCAATATATTGATAATATTAAAGATGATAGAAGTATTGAATTGAAATTTGAATTGGCTTTATTTGAAGGCAGAATTGAAGATGCAGACACGTTATTCTTGGAAAGTCTAAAGGTAAAAAATAGTGATATCTCCAATAGATTATCGATATCAGCAGCCTCTCGTAGGCTAGAGGATAGAATCTTTGATGAAAGTTTAGATGAAAACATTATCAAGGAAACTAAAGGTTATCTTTCTAAAGTAGATATCAGTAAAACTCTAAATTCCTCTAGGTCTGCTTCTCTTATTGCTATTTCCATGATCAAGCATTCACTTTCATTACTTCAAAAAGACCTTTCTTCTGCTCAAAAGATTACTGAAAGTGTCCAACAACTTGGATTAGAAGCAGATGCGCTGACATGGAATATGCGTGCCAAAGAGGCGATTTATCAATTAAGGAATGATTCAAAATCAATTATTGATACAATTAAATTTATTGAGGATGCAATTTCTTTTCAAAGTAATCCAATCTACAGAGACTCGATTAGACTAAATTTAGTTGAAGCACTAACACCACTAGATTTAGATTTAGCAAAAACTCATTTCGAACTACTTAGTAAACCAGATTACGATATTAGGTTGAATACCTACAACAGGTATATTGCTAGATGGTGGTTATGCAAATCGATAATCTATCCTTCACAAAAACTAACATCACTACGCGAATCAATTTCCCAACACAAATTATCGGGTTGCCCAAGAGCTGCTAAAAGATTAGAAAAGAGACTGCATTCCTTAATTTAGAGTTCTGCTCCAATAAGGGTTTTAGTATCTGCAATTCCTTCCATTGGTCGTATATCTTCTACAATACATCTTGTCAATAGGAACTCATCATCTGCTTGTACTCTTGCAATCAAGTCATATTCTCCAAATAAAATCCAACCAGAAGTTACAAAATCAATCTTTTCAAGATTGTCCCTAACTACTTTTTCTTGTCCTGGTTTAGTTGTTATTAATACAAATCCAATAGCCATAATATCACCTCAATAATCTACAGCAATCAAAGTTTGAGTATCTTTGATACCTTCTATTTGTCTAAACTCAGTCATTAACATACCGGATAAAGTCTTCGAATCTTCTGCACTAATTCTAACAATTAAGTCATATTCGCCGTATAGTGCATGAACTTCTGCTACAGATGAATGATTTGTGAGGGCAAGATACACATTTCGTTCTTGCGAAGGTAAGGTTTTGAAAAGCACAAATGCTTCTGGCATATATTATTCCACTCGAACTCGAGTTTTATGACTTACTGATTTAATTATTACAATAAACTTGTGTTCAATTAGACGAACCATTGAAGTGTATTACTAACTTAAGACTAATTATGCAGGGTGGGATGACCTCGAGATTATTGGTTTTCTCAGTTCTGTTCATCCTTTTTTCCACTCCTTTGTCGGTTTTTATTGAGAATTCTGAACATGAAGTTTTAGATACTCAAGATTTTGGAAAGGTAAGTGCTCGTTCACAAATAGTATGGAGTGGAGTAGTTGAATTATCTTCCTCATATACAGTTAATGTTACAGATGAACTTGTAATTTCCCCTTGTTCTGTAATCAAGTTAGATTCAAGTGTTAGGATTTTTGTTGAAGGAAGAATTACTACTCAAGGAACTTCGAGTTGTCCAGTTATTTTCACCCAGTTAACGACTGGACTGCACTATGGTATTCAATTCAATTCAAGTTCTAATGGACGAGGTTCTTTGATGGATAATATTACGATAGAGGATTCAGTTTATGGAATTACAATGTACGGTTCAAATCCGAGGATAAATAACGTGACAATTGTTAACCCTTCAAGAGTTGGTATTGATTTATTCTCTAATTCAGCACCAATTATTCATGACTTGTATATCGATCAGGCAGGCCGCCAAGTTAGTTACTCTGATTGGCGATATGGTCTTGGAGTCTCGGTAGGGGCAGGGTCAACTCCAATTTTAGATGGGGCTTACATGACTGACTTGAGAATAAGAGGATTGAACATATGGGGTGGTTCAGGTGGAATGTTTAGAAATATAGTAATCGATAATGTCACCGCTGAGGGTGGTAGTGCTATATCAGCAGGAGTATGGGTTCAAGATAGCCAGCCACTGATAACCAATGTTAGTGTAGATAAATCAGATTATGGAATCTTTATTCGTCACATTGATGATGGTGGATATACCAGAGCGGTGGTTAGGGATTGTATTATCTCTAATTCCATGTATACAGGTATTCATATCGACAAAGCAAATCATACCAATTATACTAACTATGAAACTGCAGACTTCACCAATACTGTGGTAAGGGGTACTGGAAGTGCAGGTGCTAAAACCGCTAATATTGGAAATGCGGCGATCGAAGTTAACGCGACAGGTGCTTGGTTTGAAAATACTACTGTTGAAAATTCAACCACGGTGGGAGTGAGGTTATACTTTGTTGATTCATCAACCACTTTTAGAGACCTAACAATCCGTAATTCAGGAGACCCAGGACAAGGTGCACATGAAGCTGGACTTGCGATTAGGTCTTCATTTTTCGCTCCAAATTTGGAAGGCTTAGAAATTTCAGGTTCTGTCGGACCGGCGGTATCTTCTACATCAGGGGGAGCAATTCAAGGCAATGACTGGTACCTTCATAATAATTCGAAGCAAGGTTTGTACATTGATTCTTCAACACTTATTCTAGATGATTTACGTATGTTTGATAATGGATATTCTGGAATTCACGTTTATGATGCACGTTATGTAGATTTATCCAATGTGACCTCCATAGGTAATGGCGTTTCAGGTATTTTAGATAGTGAGAAGTCTGGTATTTATTTTGAGAAATCAAATGATTTAGAATCAGACTCTGGTGATGTTACATGCAATTATTGTACAGTCAAGCAATCTTTAGGTGCTGGGATTTTAGTTAAAGACTCAGTAGACTTGTGGCTTAATCATATAACTCTGGAAGATAATAATCCTTCATATGCACCTTTATCTATTGATAATGCAGGTTTGAACTTAGGGCAACAGGGTGGTCGATTACACCTTCATGATATCCAAATAGATACAGAAAGAACCGGCTCTCAGACCGGCCCTGCTATGGAATTAAACAAAGCAGCAGCATACATAGATTTGGTGACCATGAGTGGCAACCACTCAGGAATAGTATGGAATGCTGACAACAATGGGAATTTTATTTCCAGCATGAGTAGAGTACAATTTTCTGGAACATCTTGCCTAATATTAAGTGACCATATCGACCTTTCAGGTCACGATAATACCATCACTCCTCAATGTACCGGTTCTTTGACTTTCCAGAATAGTGACGTAAATTGGTCAGGTCTTGTCGACTTAACATCTAGTATAGTTGTAAATTTAGATACTTTCTCAAGCCTTCATCTACATCAGCCTAGTCAGGTAGATTTGAGCAGTGCTATTATTGCCCCTTCAGCGACAATTGATGTCGCTTGGGATGTCGAAGTATGGGCTATCAATAATAATTCAAACGGCATACCACAAGCCAATATCGACTTGACATTTGACCAATTTGAGCCGTCTGTACAAGAACCAACAAATGAAATTGGATATGTGAAATTCACTAATTATATTGGTCAACAATGGACTCAATCAGGGCCTTCTTCAATTAACTCAGCAACCATCGCTTGTGCTTATGATGGAATTTCCAATAGTAGTTCAGTATTATTAGACCAAGATAGAGTTGTTTACTGTTTACTTCCTTTAGGTAATCAGGCTCCATTCTTGAATTGGGATACTCCTATTGACCAAGAAATATTTCCAAGCGGTTCAATCGTTCAATTCAATGCGAGTACTTCTTGGGATTTAGATGACGACCCGCTAACTTGGGAATGGACTTCTTCCATCGACGGACTAATAGGTACAGAGTCCAACTTTTCGGTGAATGAGTTGTCTTCATCTCAATCTTTGAGTGATGGTGTACATATAATCACGGCTAAGCTCTGTGATGATTCAGGAAATTGTGTTCAAGATTCGAGGGCGATAGAATTAGTCAATCAACAACCTGTTTTAGTTGTTAATTTTGAACCGATATTGAATCCTTTGAGTATTCTGGAAATTCCTAGGACGAGTTTGCTTCAAGTTAATTTAAGTGGCTCTTATGATCCCGAAGGTGATGATTTTTCTTGTTGGATAACAACATCATACGGACTCCAATATCCATCTAGTGATTCAGTTTCACAGAACTGTCCTTACATCTATAATTATTCATTTCCTATGACTTCAACCACAGATAACCCGGCTCCTCCTTCAGATACTTTTTCTCTTTCAGTATGGCTTGATGATGGAATAAATACTCCTGTCGAATGGGAATTTGATGTGGAATTATTTAATGAACTACCAACTCCAGAATTTACAGTTGAGCGTAATTCTAATTTCAGTGAAGATGTTGTGACTCTAGATGGTTCGTCTACTGTAGACCCAGAAGGAGATAATTTAGTGATTGAATTTTGGTCGAGTATTGACGGAGTTTTGCAATGGTCCGATCAGGAATCAGGAAAGGTTTGGCAAGGGCGCCTTTCTCGAGGCTTCCATACAATTGAAATGCGAGTTAGCGATGACTTGTTAGAACATGTTAATCAAACCAAGATAACTTCTACACAATTGGAGGTTGAGAACTCCTATCCTAAATCGATAATCGCAAACCCTGTTATTTCGCAGACTTATTATTCCTCTGAATTGATTCAATTCTCAGCAAATGGTTCGGGTGATTATGACTCAAGATGTTCGACATTCCCTACAGAAGGTTTCTGGCATTGTTCTGAAAATGAGCCATCTGCGGGTTCGGAATACCTGCTTATCTCTTGGGATAGTGATTTGGATGGCCGACTAATTCCAACTAGTGAAGACTGGTTGATGTTCGAGGGCCGACTTTCTTCCGGAAGTCATGTTATTACGCTCTCAGTAGACGATGGAGTCCATCAACCAGTTGAATCGTCAATTATAATTCAAGTCGAGCAATCTGCCCCTCACTTAGAATTAGCGACTCCAGTTGATGGACAAACATTTAACTCATCAGATTACATCTTTTGGAATGCTATAAATTCACAAGACTTTGATGGGGATAATTTTACTATGACCGTTAGGAGTGATTTACTTAGTGAGCCTCTTTTAGATTCTGTTTCAACTGCGGTAACTCATATTTCTCAATTATCATCAGGCACTCATTCAATAGAAATTCAGTTGAATGATGAAACTGGTAAATCTACGTCGACTTTCATTACACTTAATGTTCAAACTTCCGCTCCCAAGGCAGTAATCATTTCACCTACAAATCTTCAATCTTTTATTGGTGGAGATGAGATTGTACTCGAGGAGTCCTCATCGGATGCTGATAATGATATTGTTTATCGCGAGTGGAGGATATTTGAGTTTGGAAGTTCTTCTCCACTATCTACTTACTCAGCAAGTTTAGAAAAAATAACTTTGGCTCCAGGAGACTATGATATTCAACTGGTTATACGAGATAGTTTAGGAAATCAAGATGAGCAACAAGTTAGAATCTCTATCGACAATACAGACCCAGAGTTTGAGGATCTATCTATAGCGATTTCACCAAGGGAAATGATTACAGATGAATTAGTTCTATTTGAAGTAAGTATAATTCTAGTCGACCCCGACGGTACAACACAAGATGTGAAGGCTACACTTACGCATAATCTTCAAGTCTGGAATTTCAACTTAAGCGATGATGATAAAGATGGTCTTTGGCAAGGGAGTATTAAGATCAGGCCCGACCAATCAGGAAGACCCAGTCTCAGGGTTATAGCAAGAGATGGAGTTGGAGATGACGCAAAATTCGATGAGATTCAAAGAACGGTAATCGTGTCTGATTTAGAACAGGATAGTTCATCCATGTTCTTTGTTGCAACAGGTTCAGGAATAGTGATACTTCTTGTTATTATCACATTAGTTATAGTTAGAAGAAGAAAGAAATTTGATGAATTAGATTTGATGGAGTCATGGCCGGCATTTGGACGTAGTCCGGTTGAAAATAGCGAGATAAAAGACATTCCTAAATTAGAAGGTGGAATAATTGATGGCGCAGCAGAAGTAGAATCTGAGCAACAAGATGATTTTAGCACCGATGAGCTACCTGAGTAAGTAAATCACTGTTCAGGTAGGTTCTTATTATTGGAATCAGGGTTTGATTCTCTTCCACCCCAAGGTGACTTCGTTCTGTTTAGCCCTACTCTTTTAGCAAAGAGAAATTTGAAATTTTTCCATCCATCTCCCCAAGTATGAATTTCAGCATCTCCTACTCTTGGACGATAAGGTACTGAGATTTCGATAGCCTTACTCTTCCCTAAGTGCTTTCTAGCTAGAATCTTCATCTCCTCCGAGAGTGGCATACCATCATTTGATGGCTTCATTTTTTCATTTTTGAAAATTGATTTCCTAAATACCCACATTCCGGATTGTGAATCTTTGATTCCATAACCAAATAAAAGTCTAGCAGTAAACGATAGCGCCCAATTTCCAAAACCATGCAATCCAGACATAGAGCCACTTTCAGCGAGTGATAAACGGTCACAAGTGATGAAGTCTAAGTCATCATCTAGAAGTCTCTTAACTAATTTTGGAACAAGTTCAGCAGGATAGGTACAATCAGCATCCATTGTAACAATGATATCATTTTTAGCAACATCAAAACCAGTTCTATATGCTCTACCATATCCTTTTCTATCTTCTAAGTGAACACGAGCACCTTTCTTCAGGGCAAGTTCTCTTGTCTTATCACTCGAATTCCCATCGACAATCATTATTTCGAGGTCTTTACACCATCCTCTTGGAATTGAATCAATAGTAGGTTCAATGGCTTCTTCCTCATTTTTAGTGGGAAGAATTACCGTGACAGTAACCGGCAGTGAATCGGCCATAACATCCCCAATTAGCGAACAGTATTGAAAGCATTGGCTATAAAATTCAAATATTCATAATCCTATTACGGTGACATTCAAACGCAAGACACCCGTGGGGAACACAATGCACATAGCAATGATTGCTGGAGAATACCCTCCTCGATGGGGAGGTATTGGTTCTGTAGTTTTTCACCTCGCAGGTCATTTGGCAGCATGTGGTCACCAAGTAAGCGTAATTACTCGTTCTCATAAGGGCAGGTCACCTGTTCAGTCAGGGGTATCTATTATTGAAGTTCCTTGGCTAAAAGCCCCTATGGCATTTACTCGTTCTTACGGTAAAAGTTCACTAAGAGCTCTCAAGCACCTACATAGTCTAGAGCCAGTCGATGTAATACACATCCATCTTCCTCTGGCTTCTTTTACTAGGAAAGAATTTAGATTTATGGAAGATAAAATTGCCCCAGTTTGCTCATCATTACATGGTTCATGGTTGGGGGAGAAGCAAGGGGTAATCCGGGCGGCTAAGGCTAATGAGTCCGCAACTTGGAGAAATCCAAACGACCTTGCAATAAGGTTGGCTGCTAAGCACTATTCTAAGTATGAAAGAGCAGGAATACTAGAATCAAGTATTTGTGTTTCTAATTCTGAATCGACTCTTTCAGAGTTTAAAAATTGGTATGAGCCATCTAAAGACTTCAGATGTGAAGTAGTTTTGTGGGGTTGTGACCACAAGGTATTCAGGCCACCAAATCAAGATGATGAAGATGAACAGTTGAGCCATGAGAATATCCGTAAAAATTATGATTGTGATGATGAATTAGCCTTGAGTTACATGGCAGAAACTAAAACTCCAATGATTTTGGCAGTTGGAAGATTAGTGGCTAGAAAGGGTTACATGACCTTAATTAGAGCATTACCTGAAATTTTAGAAAGTTATCCTGGGGCTAGACTAGTAGTTGTTGGAAGAGGCCATATGAAGAAGAGTCTACTCAAAAACGCCCGTAAATTAGGTGTTGAACATGCTTTATTCATTCGAAGTAGTATGTCCTTTGATGACTTAGCACAACATTTCCGGTCTGCAGATTTAGTGGTCTATCCTTCATATTATGAAGGTCAAGGCTTGATTCCATTAGAGTCATTAGCCAGCGGAACTCCAGTGGTAACGGTAAATCAACCTCCATTGACGGAGATGATAGATGACTCTGTGGGTGATTTATTCAATTCAGGAGATCCCGAGGACTTAGCCAAATCAGTTTGTAGAATATTAGATCAACCTAAACAGAGAATGGATAAGGCTAAAGCAGGTAGGGAAAGGGTACTTTCAAAGTATACATACGAGCATAATGCAGAAGACTTTGAAAGGATTTACAAATCCATCATCAAGAAATAATAATTTCATATGATGGTAATATCCAAATGACCCTAACAGGTGAGATAAACATGGCGAGTCAAGTCCTTGAGGCAGAATTGATTGAGCCTAATAATTCAGAATTGAGCGATAATAGTTCAAATATTGCTCTTGGAGGGACTATCGCAGTTTCCATTATGTTCATTTTACTTTCAGCCTTGATAGGCTCTTCCATAACCAAAGATCTCAATCCGGTTAGTAGTGCAGATGAATTTGAAGGAGAACAAGTGTATTTCTCTTGGTCAGAACCAGAATATATGCCGAGGCATGACGAATGTATTGACCCTAATAATGGTCAAGATGAAGGATATATTGGATATGGAATTGGCTATGAACCTAGTCTCTCGATAGATAGTGAAGGAAACTTATTTGTTACAGCACACAAGGACTTACGCTGGGGCGGAGAAGGAAATCCATTCGCTCCATTAATTGGCGGAAGTCTTGATACTTGGTATGCTTGTGAAGATGGAGAAATGACTTCATGGGATTACTGGGCTTCATGGTTTTGGATTTCTAATGACGGTGGAGAAACTTGGGGTCATGGTGAAAATTTCGAACCGACTCCAGGGAATTTAGCGAACTCAGTTGCTGGCTCTGCAACTGGTGCAGGTTCAGAATGCCTTGGTGATGAGGGAGATATCGCAGTTGATGCAAATGATGTAGTGTACTACTTGGATACAACTTTGGAAGATAATTGGTGGCATAAATTCACAGATGGCGGCAATACATATATTTCTCCTCCAGTTTGTGAGAGAATGCAAACTATGGCTGCGGATGATAGGCCATGGGTTGCCGCTCAAGGGGATGGAATTATTCATTATTTAGGCAACTCGGGGGCATCGCCTCCAGAGTGTTCAGCAGATGTAGGAAGATACTGGTATTATCATTCTGAATCCGGGGGGGCTCCTTTTTCACAATGTTATGCTATGCCAGGTGGATGGTCGACAATATCTAGTCAAAATGACGGCCCATATGTCTTTGTTGCCCAAGAAGATGCAGATTCAGCAAGTGGTACAGTTCAAGTGAGAGTCAGTCCAGAATATGGGAGAGGGACTGGCCCAGGTCCAGATGATGGTACATGGCTAGAGCCTGTTGCGGTTGGTCCAAGAAATGGTAATTGTCCTGAAGGCTATCCAGTAGTCAACAATAACGAAGGTGGAATGGTAGTTGTTACATGGGCGGATTGTCCAAATGGAAATACCGGCCCTTGGGAAATGAACGTTGCAGTATCTTATGATAATGGTACTAATTGGTCAAACTGGAATGCGACACCTTTCGATAGAGGGATGGCAATGTACCCATTTGTTTCGATTACAGAAGATAATATTGTTAGTATTGCATTTTACGGTCTTGACTTTGGCCAAAATAATAGTCAAGAAGGCTATGTTCAAGGTAAGGAATGGTATCTTTATGCAGGAGCTTTGAAAAATCCTATGGAAAATGATACTTGGGATTTTAGGATAGTTGATCCAACTCCACTTCATAAAGTTACAGCATACGAAGAAACCGAAGGTGATACCCATGCTCTTCACGATTTTTTTGAAACAGTAATGTCCCCAGAAGGAGACTGGATGGGGATAGCATATCAAGAGAATGTAGGTGAGCATCCATTTGAAGAAAATGAAGAGCAAAGATACATAAAATTCGTACGAGGCGACATCTCTGTATCACATAGTCTCAAAGATTCATCGAATCAAACGAAAGTTTCCAAAATCCCTTGGTTTGAGCCAAATCAATTGATTCTTGCTTCTCGTGTATGAACTTTGCACTGTTTTTAGCGAATTCAAACAAGCGAGTATTTCATAGGTAGTATGTCGATTAGCCAACATGGTCGCAAAGCGATTCATGGTGTTGGCTTTGGCCGCGTTGATGATTTCATTCACGCTTCCAGTTTCTGCCGATAACAATCTACAAAGCGCAAATATCCTTGCCGAAGGGGTTTCTTCCGGCGGTTATGTGTGTTATGATGACGGCTGTTCACCAACCGATGAAGTGGATTGGTGGAAAATATATGCCTACAAAGGAGATATCGTAAGTATATCGTTTTCAGGAAATATACCAAATCCAGAATTTTGGTGTCTCGATGATGGATGGGAAGGCGATTATTCGATTCACGATTCCGCTGGTGGGCAAATTGCATCTCTTTCTTTGAATGATGATAACCCCTCAGGGACTCTGAGCAAAACTATGCCTAATGCAGATTGGGTTTATGTCAAAATTAAAGGTAAAGATAGTTGGTGTAATGATGCAATTCAGTATACATTAACAGCTTCAATTGATTCTGGCGACAGAGATACTGATGAAGATGGATTTATCGATTCAGAAGATGACTGTGATAACGTTCCTGGTACTTCAGTATATGATAGGAAAGGGTGTATTGATACAGATTCCGATGGATATTCAAATCCAGAAGTAGGCTGGGGTACTAATAATGGAGCAGATGCTTTTGCTAATGAACCCACACAATGGCAAGATACAGATAATGATGGCTATGGAGACAATGTAGATGGATTTCAAGGAGATTTCTGCCCCTTCAAGAGAGGATATTCATCAATAGATAGATTTGGCTGTTTAGATAATGACGGCGATGGTTACTCTGATGCTGACCCTGGAGGATTAGATGGAATTACCGAATGGTTTGCTCACCCATTAGGGCTTGCTGACTCATTCCCTTACGATGCTACACAGTGGACCGATACAGATGGTGATGGCTATGGTGATAATTGGGAAGATGGAAGTTGGAATGTTACTCATCAAGCATGGGGTATTGGTCAATGGCTAATCAATGCCACAGAACCTGATGCTTGCCCCTTCATCACCGGAACTTCTTCAACAGACCGATTTGGATGTACTGATTCCGATGGTGATTCTTATTCTGATGGCGATGTTAACTGGACAGTAGATAACGGTTCTGATGCATTTCCGAGTGAACCTTCTCAATGGAATGATAGAGACTATGATGGTTGGGGAGATAATCAAACCTTTGGAGCTTTATTCATAGATGATTTCCCGGATAACCCAACTCAGTGGCGTGATACCGATAAAGATGGATGGGGTGACAATCAAACTTATGGGGCATCTCAGATAGATGATTTCCCGTTAGTTGATTCGCAGTATAGAGATACAGATGGCGATGGATATGGAGATAATATTCTAGGCTTTGAAGGCGATGTATGCGTATTTTCTACACCCGAAGAAGTAGAATCTGGCTGGATTTCTATGTTTGATAGATTAGGTTGTAGAGACGTTGACCAAGACGGTTATTCGAACCCGACAGTAGATTGGATTGCACACCCAGATGGATTTGCTGATGCATTCCCTGAAGAGCGTAGTCAATGGCATGATACAGATTCTGATGGCTTTGGCGATCAAATGGAATATTTCGATGGACAAACCTGGCGTGAATCATTTAGAGGCGACGGTTGTAGAACCACTGTTGGTTCCTCAACTTTTGATAGATGGGGGTGTCCAGACACAGATTTGGATGGATGGTCTGATTCGACTACTACATGGCTGGCAAGTCCTGGAGGTTCAGGTGATGCTTGGCCAGAAGACTCCACACAATGGCATGACAGAGACGGAGATGGAAGAGGGGATAGTCCTCTAGGAACTACTGCTGATGTTTGTCCCGATGATGCAGGAACCTCTGTTGGTCCAGTTGAAGGCGGAGACAGATGGGGCTGTATCGATACAGACGGTGATGGGTGGTCAGACTTAGGAGATTCATTTATTCACGAACCGACACAGTGGCGAGATACTGATGGAGACGGTTATGGGGATGCTATAAATGGCAATCAAGGAGATGCCTGTCCGGAATTAAGAGGCACCTCAATACTTGACCGTCTTGGATGTAGAGATACAGACGGAGATGGTTGGTCAGACCCAACAGGAACTTGGCAAGCCCATCCATTTGGCGCTGCTGACTCTTTCCCCAATGAGGCATTACAATGGCGAGATACTGATGGTGATGGCTTTGGTGATGTAGCATTAGGGGCGATGAGAGATGATTGCCCTTCAGAGACAGGTAATTCGGTTAGAGACCTACAAGGATGTCCCGATGCTAATGGAGATGGATGGTCGGATGACTATGGTGGTTTGAAAGCAGCCATTGCGATTCTTGGAGAAGACCCTGCTGCCTCTTGGTTAACTTATCTGGTAATCGGTTTTGGATTTATCATTGGAGCATTACTAGCATTATTAGTAAAAATGTCTAGGGATGATAATGAACTTACTGAGGAAGAAATGTTTGAGACAAAACAACCTGCTGACTTTGAAACTTTAACTCAAGAGAATCTACCAGTTGAAGGTATGATTCCACTAGACCAATTACCATCTCTGCCAATACCTGAAGGAGAATACCAAGGAGGTGAAAATAGTGTCTGAGAGTAAAACTAGTAAGAGTCTAATGATGCTTATAATCCTTTTATCTTCTTTGATGGTTCCTCAAATAATAGGTAGTGTATTTGCTGAAGATTCTGAGAACGAAGAAGAAGACCCACTTGCTGATGCAGGTTTGACTTTAATCGCTCTTAGAAATGATACATTAGATACTAATCAAGATGGAGATATTGATTCCATTAGAGTGGTAGTTGTAATGTCGACAACAGAGCAATTTGTAAATTTAGAGTTGAGGTTATTTGGAGTCCATAAAGACAAACAAGTAGTCGAGACACAAATAATGTCTTTCAGTGGACAATCAAATGCAAGTCTAACCTATGATTCATGGGCGAATGGTGAACATGAACTCAGTCTTGCGGTAATAAATGAAGCAGGAGATGAAATTACAACCTTTGACCTACCAACTTATCTTCTAAAGCCGGCATTGAAAACTCCTAGAGTTATGTTAGCGTTAAATGCACCTGAAAATATTGAAACAGGAGACCAATGTACTATCAATAGAGTGTTTGATGATGAGACTGGACCAAGGTATGGTGCTGAAGGAATTAGAACCTTTTCGGGTGCACCATTTACCGTACTGGAATCTCAAGAGGTTCTAGACTGCTCGCATTGGCCAGCAGGGGATTATAGTCTAAGAGAGACATATAGAAATGATTTATCTCAAACTGCTGAAGATTGGTTGAATTTGACAATTTCTAATCGCCCTGCTCCAGCATTTTCTCTTCTTACTGAAGGAAATGGCAATTCAACAGATACAGATTGCTCAATAACCATGATTCCAGACTCATCAAATATTGATTTCACACCATTTGTCAAGATTTGGAGAATACAAGGAGTCACTTTCCAAGATTATAATTCTTCTAACTTTGATTGTTCCATTCTATCTGCAGGGGTTCATCTAGTATCTCTTGAAGTCATTAATAATGAATTAATTCATACAATTCATGCTATTAATGTAGTCAGGCTTCCAGGTTTGAATCTAACAAATGAGGAAGCAGAAGTTCTCCCTTCACGTTCTTTTGGAGAAGATACAGAAACAGATTCAGTAGGGTGGATATCAATAGGAATTTTATGTTTCGTAGTGGCTTTACTAGCCTTTGCTTTCTTGGTAAGAGTGAAGGATGAAAAGGATATTTTTGAAATGAGAGACCTCGGCCCAGCGCCTATGATTTTAGCAGACGGCTCTCCTGATTCGGAAGGCTTACCGACAACTGTAGATGATGAAGGGGTTCTTTGGCGACAACACCCTGATGGAAATCACGATTGGTGGGACCAAGATCTAAGAATCTGGAATAGGTGGTGAGGTTCTGGAAATTCTAGGGATCGATATTCTAGGTAGTCTATGGTCTATAATTTTAAGTTCTTGTATAGTCGTTTTTCTGTTATCGGTATTGATTTGGATTGTAAAAGTTCTTCCGAAGAAACCTCGAAAGAATGTCACTTGGAATACTGATTGTGAATTTCAATCAAGGGCATTAATAGATGGCGATAATGTGACATTCACCAAGGTTAGGGACTTTTTTTGGAGAACTACTAGGGATAGAGACGAAAATTGGGATGATGACATTACAGTAAATGCTAATGAAATCAAGGATGTTTGGTTTGTTGTAGACCACTTTCACAAGATTCATGGATTAGCGCATACTTTCTTGACAATAGAATTTAATGACGGAAAATGTCTTTCATTTTCATATGAGGCAAGGAGAATAAAAGGTCAGAGATATCATCCATGGGATGGTATGTGGAGAAATTATGAACTATTTCTTCTGGTCGGGAATGAAAGTGATCTTCTAGGATTAAGAACAAATGCGCGAGGAAATAAAGATTACATGTTTAGGGCAATAACTCCGCCAGGTAAAGAAAAACAATTACTCTTAGGACTAGCTAAGAGTATGAACTCACTGATAGATGACCCAATATGGTATCATTCACTATTAACTACCTGTAATACCTCAATTGTAAAACTGGTTAACAAAGTAACTCCTGGTAGAATACCTTTCTTCCTTAGAAATTTTTTACCGGGGTATACTCCTAAAGTGGCTTTCAAGTTAGCATTGGTTGAAGATATGGGTGGTTATGAAAAGACTCTGGAGTTGGCAAGAATTGACCAAAAAGCAATGCTTTGGGATGGTGAAGGGGATTATTCAGAAATGATTAGGTCTCATTTACCGGCTCCTAAAAACAAGTAATACCCCTTCTTCACAAGAAATTTCAATTTCTTTTTCTTTAGCAATATTGTGCAATCCTCGAGAACTTGGGAATATTGTTTCATTATCTAATATCCACTTAGAACCTGATATACAAACTCCTTTACACCGACCGACAGGGAATACTGAGAAGTTCTTTCCTACTTGTATAGAATACCGCTCTGATTTAGAATTTATTATAGAAATAATACTATCTTGTAAATGGATATAAGATTCTATTGGGCAATCAATTATCGACCAATAAGATGCGAATTGATGTTGGTTACTTCCACCTTCAACACCGATAATATCGATTCTTTTCGCTCCTAAATCTCGAGCATAATTTATTGCCTTGGATAAGTCATTATTATTTTGGTCGTCCAACTTAACAACTTCTAAGTTCATTTCAAGTAATTCATCAATGGTTATTTGTTCTAAACTATCCATATCACCAACTACATAGTCAGCTTCTATTGAATGCTGTAGGCACCTTTCTATTGCACCGTCACAGGCAATTATTTTATCACTGATTTTGATTAGTTCTTTAGTGATCAATTCACTAGGAAACTTGGAGTTCCCCACGATAAGAAACCTACTCATATTTTGTGCAAATACGGTTAGTTTGTCAAAGGTTCTATCCCTTGATTCGTATTGACCCCCAAGGGGGTCAAGTTGGATAATTGCACAAGTATTTTTGAAGTATACTTGAAGTAGCAAGTTTATGGCGAGCGTTAGCAAAGGCAAAACCTCGCTAGTTCCTTTGCTGATTGCGATTATTTTCTTATTCCAATTAATTTCGCCCTTACTGGCTCCAAGTGTTGACAAAGAACAAAACTTGAATATCAGTGATTCATACTTTACTCACCCATATGTTGACGTTGATGATACCCTTTATGGTCACGATTTTGCTGGAAGTGAAATATCGATTGATGGTTTGCAGGATGCCAAAGTTAGGTCGGAATCAGCACTAGACTTATGGAATAGTCATGTTATCTTGAATGCAGATAATCAAACTCCCGGCACGCCAGACATCGAATTTACCGGATATCAACAGATAGAGATGTGTTGGAGTACACTTGAGGGCCAAGTTAGAACTTATTCCAGAAATATTTCAGGCACTGAAACCTTGATGCATGTTGATGATGTTGGCATATATTCTAATTTTGAAGATATTGTTAATTGTGCATTGGCGGTAAAGAAAAATGGAAGAAAGACTCTTCTTTATGCAGATGGAAATAATCTGAAAGCAGGACAAATTGCTCTTCAGAGTTCCTTGTACTCACAGGGGGATGCTTGGCATACAAGAACTATTTTGGAAAATGTGAATGTGACTCATATCGAGTTGGCAGTTTCGTCTTTAGACTTAGAATGGGGTGTTTATAGAAATAATTTAGCCCAGTTATATGAAATTAGTTTCACTGGAACTTTTTGGGAAACTAGAATTTTAGATAATGGGCCAATCGGCGAAGACATCGAATTATACATCGATGAAAATGATAATATTAGTATTCTCTATACTAAATTGAATAGTGCTATAATGATTAATATGGATACTAATATTAACGCTACAATCTCAAAAGAAGTAATCCTGACAGATGGAGAAATTCATTCACAAGTGGGTCTAGATTTAGATGGTAAAGGACTTGTTCAAGTATCAACATCAACCTTTGATGGTAATAACTCTACAATAAACCTTAAGCGAAGTTTGGCTAATAATAAAAATCAAATCGGCTCCGAGCCAACCTCGTCACTTATCGCTGGGTCAACCACATCGGCAGAGGTGGCGGGAAACACTGTTTTAGGGGATTTCAATCAAGATGGATTTAGTGATTTAGTGATTTCTCAACCAAAAGTAAGTACACGATTATCATCTAATCTTTCGAACCCTTCAATAGGTGATTCGAATGGTGAAATAAGTATATACTATGGTTCACAAAATGGTATTTCTCAAAATGCAGATTTGAACTATTATGGTTCCCAAGATGATCAAAGTTTAGGCCAAGGACTTACAGTTGGAGACTTTAACGGAGATGGATTTAGCGATTTAGCGGTTGGTTCACCAGGCTATAATCAAAACGATGGTATGGTGGAACTTTACTTTGGTTCTTCATCCGGGTTACCCATAGTCTCGGAAATTATCAGTGGAGTTTCTGCGCCTTCAGTTAGTGGTCAAGAATATGGCTCTTTACTAAAGACAGTAGAAGACTTGGATGGCGACAGTATTGATGAATTATTGATTCTTTCACTTGGCGATGATAGTAAGGGGCAACTAGAATTATTCCATGGTTCATCACAAAATGATGGCTGGGGGACTTTACAATCTCCTCAAAGGTCGACTCAAGGAACCTTATTTGGCCGCTCAGTATCTACTTCTGGAGATATCAATAATGATGGATTTAATGATTTAATCGTTGGTACGACAGGCTCTTTAATTAGTCCAACCGGATATTCATCGGTTGAAATTTATCATGGTAATTCAAATGGATATTCTTTAGAGAGCTCTAAGTCTTTCCAATCTAATCTTCAAGGTACTTTATTTGGCTATGAAGTCGAGATAGTATCTGATATTAACGGGGATGGCTATGATGATGTTTTTATTTCCGAACCATACAACGGTTCTAATGCCTATCAGAGCGGTATGGTTTGGGTGTTTTTCGGTAATTCTTCAGGGGTTACAAATCAGCCTGATTTAGTTTTAATCGGTCAGATAAACGAATTGATTGGTTTGAATATATTATCTGCAGGTGATATAAATTCTGATGGTTTTAATGATGTATTTATTACTCATTCAGGCTCCTATTCAAGCGGTAGTGTTGAATTATACCTCGGTTCTTTATCAGGGCTGGAACCTCAACACCATACTGTGGTAGAGAATGGTGGTAATGTCGGATTAGAGGCAATTTCAGGCGCAGATTTTGATGGTGATAATGTTGAAGAGTTTGTATTTAGCCAAGAAAAAACGGATCAAACGAATGGTCAATATGTAGAGTATCAAATATATTCACGTGAACTTTGGCAGAATCAGAACTTTTCTGTAAATGGAGAGTTGGAAAGTCTTGACCTTGATGTATCTTCATCTGGAAAAACTACACTTCTAGTATCTTCAAAACTGCTTAACTCTACTATTACAACCTTATTTGACGATGCCTTTGAGGGATCTTCCTCAGGAGACTGGTTAGAACATAAGTTGACGGATTTGAATCATAATAATTCTTCTAGTGCCTTAGCCGTATCTTCTTCAGGTCTTCCGTTTGTAGTTATGAGTGATGATATAAACGGTGTCATACTTAGAATGCCTAAATCTATGACTGCTCTTGAATCAGAAGTACAAACTTTGGGTTCGAGTCCTCAATTTATCGGACAAGCATTGGATAGTTCAAATAGACAACATATCGCTTACTCAACGACTGGAAATACCCAGGTATTTCTTAACAAAGAAACGTCTTCTGGATGGACATTTGAAAATATCAGAAATTCAGTTTCGATTGCTTCACCAATAAATGTTCTAACAGATACCAATAATTCATCACATATTATCTACAGGGATTCTTTCAGTGAGCAGATGGAATATGCCTTTTACTTGAACGGTTGGAATATTCAAACTTTAGGTATATCTAGCCAAGCAGCCTCAACCTCGCATTCTTCAATGTGGCTTCCAAATGGAGATTTGGCAATAGGATTGGTTGAGTTTGATGGAACTAATCATAATCTATCTATGTGGACTTGGAATGGTTCAGCACTAAACAGTTCAGTCATTAGAGCAGAAACAGACTTGTCTTCTGAAATTCAAATGAGACTCACCGATGATGGAACTATTATTTTCGTTGTAATGACTTCTTCAGGTTCTCTAAGTCTGTATGAGAGGTTATGGAATGAAACTATCTGGAATGGGGTATTAGTCGACCAACCAACTGGTAATAGCGCTGAAATGTCGTTTGATTTAATCGGTGGAGAAAATCCTGCTATGGCAGTAAGAGCTGATTCAAACTCGATATATGTTAGACAAATATCAGGTACTTGGGTCTCAATTGCAACTCAACCCGAATCCTTGACACAGGGAACATGGAGTTTAACGCAGATAGACACTCACTACATACTGTTTTCAACTAATCCCGATTCAGGATTACTACAATGGAATAGTATAGAAAAGAATGGCATTCATGATGACTTTGCTCCTTGGTTTAGTCAAACCTTTACGGGATTGAGCACCACTTCTCAAGTTGACCCATTATTTGATGAAAATGGTACATTAAATATTGCAGTAATTGATGATATGCAAAATAAAGTAGTTTCTCTGAGCCTCTACCTAGATTCAGACAAAGACCTAATATTCGATAAAATTGACGACTTACCCAACTTATCTGGCCAGTGGTCTGATAGTGATGGTGATGGTTATGGTGATAGTATATACGGGCCACAATTTGATTCTTGTCCTCAAGATGATCGGACTTCATCCCTAGTAATCTTTGGATGCAATGATTATGACAATGATGGATATGCTGATACTATTGATACTTGTAATAATATCCGGGGTTTCTCTTGGTTAGGAAGAACTGGATGTGGTGACTTTGACCAAGACGGATGGTCAGATAACAAGATATCTTACCAAAATGGAGATATTTTCACAGATAATTGGAAACAGGCTTTCGATACCGATGGTGATGGTTATGGGGACAATCACGGTCCTGATTGTTGTGATACATGGTATGATGATAATGCACAGCCTGGTGACGCGTTCCCTTATGATTACAAGCAATATCTAGATTGGGATGGCGACGGATTTGGTGATAATACCTCCGATTTGATTGGAGGCGATCGTTGTAGATTCGATTATGGGACCTCGAGATATGACCGGAATGGTTGCCTTGATTCAGACTTTGATGGTTATTCTGACCCGGTATCTGGATGGTCATTATTAGATGGCGCAGATATGTGGCCATTAGACCCAACTCAATGGGCAGACAGTGATGGTGATGGCTACGGTGATAATAGCTCCTTAAATGCAACAAATCCAGATGCTTTCCCAAATAATATTGCAGTAGTTAACGATTCAGACAGGGATGGTTATCCAGATAATTTCACTTCGTTTTACAATGGAAGTAATGCAAATGGCCTTTATCTTGACGGTTGCCCATTAGTAGCAGGTAATTCATCAGACCCGTTGTTTGGTTGCAAGGATAGTGATGGAGATGGTTTCATGGATTTGTATTCTTATGATACAAACCCAATTACTAATCTAAGAGAAAATCAGTCCGGAGATGCTTTCCCATTAGATGCTTCTCAGTGGAAAGATAGTGATGGAGATGGGTTTGGTGACCAACAATTCGGGTTACAACCAGACATCTGTCCTTATCAGTTTGGTGTTATTGATGGAACACTTGGCACAGGTTGTCGTTTAATTGATGGTAATGATGATGATGGGGATTTTGTAATCAATGATGAAGATACATGTCCAGATACTGATTCAAGCTTGATGGTTGATTCTGCCGGGTGTGCTCAAAACCAAATTGATGATGATGAAGATGGAGTATTCAATGATGCTGATCTGTGTGAATTGACTCCTTCTGGCGAATCGGTCGACTCAAGTGGTTGTACACAAGCTCAAAGGGAAGTGGATGATGATGGAGATGGAGTCTTTAATTTCCAAGATAATTGTAATGATACTCCGCAAGGCGAAGTTGCCAATCAGTTTGGTTGCTCTCCATCGCAAAGAGACTCAGATGGAGACGGTGTATTAGATTCAATAGATACCTGTCCAGATACACCTCAAGATTACCCTGTTGACCAATTAGGTTGTACAGATGAGGATGCTCTAAACTTTGATTGGGATTTGGATGGTTACCAAGGTATATATCAATATGAAATTGATGAAAACCAATCGATTAGAATTAATCAACAAGGAGACCTTTATCCATTTGAGGAATCTCAATGGTGGGATAGCGATGGAGATGGTTATGGAGATAATACTCAAGGAGTAAATGCCGATGATTGTATATTTGAGAATGGGACTTCATTTGAAGATAGACTAGGTTGCCTAGATTCAGATGGAGACGGATGGTCTAATCCTAACTCTGTTGATTGGTTCGCATCTCCTAATGGTCAAGCAGATGCCTTTACTACTGATTTAACTCAGTGGAGAGATATTGATGGAGATGGTTATGGAGATAATATATCTGGCAATAACCCTGACCTTTGTCCTAACACTAAATCTGCTTATCGAGATAGCGTCGATACCGATGGTTGTGCCAATAATGAGAAAGATACAGACTCAGACGGAGTTGTAGATAGTTTAGATAACTGTCCCAATGATGCTAAAGGGCTCAATGGTTACGTTGATGGATGTCCATTAGAAACATTAGAGGAGGCGAGTGATTCAGCAGAAATTTTTGGTATGGGCATCCTAACTTTTATCGTTGTATGTGTGTCTTCATTAGTTGGAATAATCATACTAGTATCTTTTATTCGAAGAAGAGCCGAAGATAATGATTGGTTCGATGATGATGATGACGATGAAGATGATGATTATGATGATGAGGATTACCAAGAAGATAAATTGAGTTTCCTTACAGACATACGCTCGGGTCACAATAGCGAATCTTCTAGTCCTAAACCAACTGGAGGTCCTCCTAGTAATTCATTCCCACCAAGGGGGGGACCACCTAGTGAAAATTCAGCAACCCAGATGCCAAAAGGGCCACAGAAACAAATTTCGCAGTCAATTATTTCACCTGTCTCCCGTACGCAGACCGAGGCACCTAAAGCTAAGCGGATCAAATCGAATCAGACCGGTGAAAAGAAAGTCCGTAAAGCGAAATTAGAAGTAGACCCAGATATCTTTGAAGGTGTTGAGAATGACCATAGAGAGCTAGCGATTGATTGGGTTGTAGAATCTTTATCAAAGGATTTATCTGAGCGAGAAATTTTGATGGAACTTCAAGGTAATGGGTGGAATGCTCCTCAATCTAGAGCGATAATTAATCTTAGTAAAAACAGATGAAAGGAAAATTGGTAGCCATGTGTTTTCATAAGAAGAGAATTCAGCACAGATTAGTGAGGTGTGCTAATGGCTGGTGACGTACTCGAAGGCGCTTCTTTACCAGACGGAATAGAAGTCGATGAGACCGCGGCATATTTCGGCATAATTGAGTCTTCTGACATAGTGGTTCAACTTATGGAAATGGATTTTTCAGGGGCTCTAACAAAGTTCTTTGAAATTGTGTCTGATATAGTCCTTCTTCCAGGCGAGTTTGATTTTGAAGCGGCTAGTGAACGCATGAAGTGCGAAGGAGGAGAGATTTACTTTCTAGTAACTGGACATTTAGGACTAATGAGTTTCACAGACCCACTCCTCGGATTTTTAGGATTAACAAATTCACTTGGAGAAGCCTCGTCAAGGTCTAAACCAGAGGTTAGCGATTCTGAATATCAATCTCTAACACGCTTAGCAGATCCAATGCGCGTACTGAAATTATTAGCCATTGCCCAAGAAACAGGAGGCAAAGATGAGATTTTGAAATATTACCATTCTCTCAAAGATATGTTTTCTAACCCAGAACAAAAAATTCAATCTATAATTCAAGTTGCGGACCAACTAGACGCTTCTTTAGATGTTATTGGGCATGCAATACCAGTTCCAGCGTTATCAGATTCATCAGTTTCAATACCTGTACCCTCAAAGCAAGTATCCAGTCCAAAGGTAGAAACTTCACCAAAACCGCCAACAATTCCTCAGCCAACAGTATCTTCAACTTCAGATAGCTTAGGCTCCGTGCCATTGCCAAATTTCAATAAACCAGAAGTGGTTGAAGTTGAAACCAAACCCATCATTAAAGAAGATGTGACTGATAAAAAGGCCGCTAGAGTCACTCAAGATGCTTTTGATGGGGCTTTTGGATTCGATGAGTCTATCGTTGCCGAACCAGAACCAGAACCAGAACCAGAACCAGAACCAGAACCAGAA
>TARA_B110000459_G_scaffold204114_1_pt1 | contig 27162 bp, 23 predicted proteins | sample TARA_B110000459 | Tara Oceans TARA_B110000459 (sample SAMEA4398296) | marine metagenome | biome: Polar Biome; feature: [SRF] surface water layer (ENVO:00010504); material: water (ENVO:00002006), including particulate matter (ENVO:01000060) such as... | depth 5 m | reverse complement strand
CTTTTTACGATTTTACCTTCAGATAGAACGTGTACGAAGTCTGGAACGATATGGTCGAGAAGCCTTTGATAGTGAGTAATAACTATGAAAGCTCTATCGGAAGATCGCATAGCATTTACTCCTTTAGATACTACTCTCAAAGCGTCTATATCGAGACCTGAGTCTGTTTCATCTAGAACACAAAGCTTAGGCTCAAGCATAGCCATTTGAAAAATCTCATTACGCTTTTTCTCTCCTCCTGAAAAACCTTCGTTTACAGAACGATCTCGAAGACGGCCATCTAGCTGTACAAGAGATGAACACTCTTTCACTTTCGCTAAGAAATCCTTCGCTTTAATAGGTTCTTCTCCTTTATGAGCTCGCTTACAATTTATAGCAGCCTTCATAAAATTGAGGTTTGAAACTCCGGGGATTTCTATGGGATACTGAAATGCTAGAAAAACGCCTTCGCGAGCACGATCGCTAGCTTCAAGCTCAAGTAAATCTGTCCCATCTAGATCTACGGATCCTTCTGTAACCTCGTAAGCATCACGGCCAGCAAGTACAGAAGCAAGAGTAGATTTCCCAGAACCGTTAGGCCCCATTATAGCGTGAACCTCACCTGGCTTTACTTCGAAGTTGAGTCCTTTAAGGATCTCATTATCGCCAACTCGGGCGTGTAAATTTTTTATCTTTAGCATGGCTTATCAAGCATTATCCTACGCTTCCTTCTAATGAAATAGTGAGGAGTTTTTGGGCTTCAACTGCAAACTCCATAGGCAGTTTATTTAAAACATCTTTCGCATAGCCTTTAACTATGAGACCTATCGCTTCTTCTTCTTCAATACCACGTTGCTGACAATAGAAGATCTGATCTTCACCGATTTTAGAAGTTGTCGCTTCGTGCTCAATCTGAGCTGTCGGGTTTTTTACTTCGATATATGGAAATGTATGAGCTCCACATCTATCTGTCATAAGTAAGGAGTCGCAAACTGAGAAGTTGCGAGCGTTTTCAGCGCCTGGATGAATCTGTACTAATCCTCTATATGAGTTTTGGGATTCCCCTGAAGAAATTCCCTTAGAAATAATAGTCGAACGAGTACGTTTACCAAGGTGTATCATCTTAGTACCAGTATCAGCTTGCTGCTTATTATTTGTGACGGCTACGCTGAAGAATTCGCCGATGCTGTCATCACCTTTCAAGATGCAGCTAGGGTATTTCCAAGTCACAGCAGAGCCTGTTTCCACTTGAGTCCAACTAATCTTAGCCGCTCTATAGCAAATACCTCTCTTAGTTACGAAGTTGAAAACGCCTCCCTTCCCATCTTTATCTCCCGGATACCAATTCTGTACAGTGCTATACTTTACCTCTGCTTCATCGTGAGATATAATCTCAACAACTGCGGCGTGGAGTTGGTTCTCATCCCTTTGTGGAGCAGTGCATCCTTCGAGATAACTCACATAACTGCCTTCGTCGGCAATAATTAATGTCCTCTCGAATTGACCTGTTCCTGCTTGGTTAATTCTGAAATATGTACTGAGCTCCATAGGACATCTAACCCCTTTAGGAATGTAGCAAAACGAACCGTCCGTAAAGACGGCTGAATTTAAAGCTGCGTAGTAATTATCACGTTGGGGAACAACTGTTCCTAGATACTTGCGCACTAGCTCTGGATGCTCTTGGATTGCCTCGCCTAATGAACAGAAAATCACTCCCATTTCACCTAACTTATCCTTAAATGATGTAGCAACAGAAACACTATCCATTACGAAATCTACAGCAACACCACTCAACCTCTTCTGCTCTTCTAAGCTGATTCCGAGCTTCGCCATAGTATTTAATAGCTCCGGATCCACTTCGTCTAATGAGGCTAATTCTTTCTTCTTCTTAGGTGCAGAGTAAAAGCTTATAGATTGTAAATCCGGCTTCTCATATTGTACGTGTGCCCAGTCTGGCTCTTCCATTTTAGACCAAACCTTAAACGCCTCCAGTCTCCACTCAAGCAACCAATCTGGCTCGTTCTTCTTCTCTGATATCATTTTAACAACATCCTCGTCAAGACCTGGCGGAATAGTGTCTGAGTCGATTTCCGTTGTGAAACCATACTCATAATTCTTGTCAGTTACTTCACTAAGTAGTTTTTCTTCTTCTGTACCTTTCATAGTTGTTTCCCTTAAAAGTGCTAGAGTGAAAAACTCTCCCCACAACCGCAGGTGCGGTTAGCGTTAGGGTTGTAAAACTCAAAACCTTTACCGTTCAGACCTCCGCTGTATCTCAACTCTGTGCCTACTAAGTATAAAAAACTCTTTTTATCGACAACGATCTTTACGTCCTTGTCTTCAAATTCCTGATCGCCATCTTTCTTCTCGTGATCGAAGTCCATCTCATACATAAGGCCACTACACCCGCCGCCTTTCACACCCACACGGACAAAACTTCCTTCGGCACGACCCTCCTCGGATAGAAGTTTTAAAACTTGTTTTTTTGCTGAATCACTTACTGTAATCATAGTGCAAAAATACCTATTTTATGGTACATAACCGCATGTTGTTAAGACTCAATCTAAATAGGATAACTTTTTTTATTTTTGGGCATCATAACACCGCGTGGTTGCATCTTTGGGGTATGGCTTCTGCTTCACGTATCAAAAAGAATAGACTACCTGCTTCTCAAGCTACGACTACATTTACAACTGTAGTAGGCATGACGTTGACGTTGGTTTTAATAGGCTTTATTTCTGTGATATCATTTTTAGGCGCAAGGTGGGAAAAGCAACTGCGTCAAGAAGTTCGTATGCAGGTGTATTTTATGAGAGACCTTGATCTAGAAACCTTAAATACCGCACTCGCTGTTGTAGAAACGGACAAAGCTGTAGCAGAGGCAACTTATATAGAACCTAAAGATGCGGCTGAAAAACTTGAGTTAGACTTAGGCGAGTCATTTGTTGAATTTTTAGGGTACATACCTCTTCCACCAGCAATGGACGTAAGATTAAAGTCTGAATTTGGTAATTCTGGTGGTTTGCGGGAAATTGCTCTGAGGCTTGAAAATGTTGTAGGAGTTGCTGAGGTAGTTTGGCAAGATGAACTGCTAGTGAAAATAGAAAAAACCATCAATAAACTTATGGTACCCCTGCTATCTCTAGCGGCTATTTGTTTATTTATAGCACTTGCGCTTATGAATAATACTGTGAGATTAACTGTTTTTGCGCGCAGGTTCTTAATTCGAAATATGCAGCTTGTAGGTGCCCGCCCAGGATTTATACGCAGACCCTTTCTCAAACAAGGATTAGTCTTGGGGGTTAGCTCTGGCCTCCTTTCATTTGCGTTAATTATTTTCTCTTTAGCCTTGGTTAAAGGGTCAATAGGATCGACGGCATTGTTTCTTGAAATAGAGTCTTTAATTTACATCGCTTCTGGGCTTACACTACTGGGAGGGCTCTTGGGAGTTATATCAACAGCCCTGGCTGTAAACCGTTATTTACGCCTCGACGTAGGCAGGCTTCATTAACCTAAATTCGCATAATGAATAAAAATGTAGATCAAAAATCGGAAAATGGCAAATTTGCTTTTTCGGCTGTTAACTATAAATTTTTAGGAGTAGGGCTTGCACTGTTAGTCATTGGATATATTCTTATGAGCGGTGGAGGCTCGGATGACCCAAATGTATTCAGCTATGAAATTTTTAGCTTTAGACGAATAACACTTGCCCCTTATGTTATTCTTTCAGGTTACGGATTAATATTGTTTGCTATTCTAAAAAAATCTTAGCTAGCAAATGAATAATCTCTGGGAAATTTTTTCTTACTTAATTCTAGGACTTATTCAGGGCTTAACGGAATTCCTTCCCGTTTCTAGTTCAGGACACCTCACATTAGGTACTGCCATTCTACAGTTACCACAGGAAGATTTAACATTTTCTGTACTCGTTCACGGAGCCACTGCATTGAGCACCATCGTGGTTTTTCGTGAAGATATTTGGCATTTGATTACCGGGGTTTTTAAGAAAGATGAGGAGGGTGCTAAGGCTAGAAAGTATATAGGTCTTATCGTTTTAAGTGCTATTCCAGCTGCTATTATTGGTTTAAATTTTAAAGACCAAATTGAAGGTCTTACCTCCAGTTCCTTTGTGGGAGCTATGCTAATTGTAACAGCTGCAATCCTAGCAATCTCACAAAAAGTAAAGTCTAAAAGGAGCAATAGAATAAGTGTGAGATCTGCACTTTTAATAGGTATTGCTCAAGCAGGTGCTATTCTTCCAGGGATAAGTCGTTCTGGCAGTACTATTGGTGCTGCGTTATTGCTAGGGATTTCTAGAGCTGAAGCGGCAAAATTTAGCTTTTTAATGGCTCTACCTCCTATCATAGGCGCTAATCTATTGGAGATAAAAGATCTTGTTGAAGTTAATGATGTTACAAGTTCTTTTACAATTACGACCCCTTATTTAGGTTATGCTATAGGTGTCGCAGCAGCTTTCATTGCGGGAATTGTTGCCTGTAAATGGATGATTAAGCTTGTAAAAGGTACTAATCTAATGTGGTTTGCCGTTTATTGTTTTGTTGTCGGTGCTTTCGCCTTGATCATGTAATCTTATAAAAAATTAATCATGCCTATAAAACCTTTCCTATTTAGTCTTTGTTCACTACTGCTCTTTAGTGGTTGTGTTGAGGTTACTTTCCCTGAAGCTATGCCAATGAATAGGTGTGATAAAAATCAGTTTCCTAAATCGTGGATAGGAGATTGGACATTCTCTAAGCAAAGTGATGATTTAGAGGAGAATCTTTCGATTCATCCTCAATACATAACTTCCGGAACAGATCAAATGGTTTTAGGCGAAGGTTGTATTCTCCGAAAGTTCTCTGGCTACTTAGTATTAAGCACTAAGAGTGAGAGCTCTGAAAGGTGGAACCTTTTATTTGCAAAACGCGATAAAGACGTTTTACATATTTATAACTTTGATGGAACTGATAAAGAGAAAGCAAAGATTTGGGAAGAAGTTCTAAGAGAGTCCTCAGAAAATGGATTTGAGACTGTGAGAAAAAACGAGGGGGCGACAGATAGAGTTAAAGAATACAAGCTTAATCCTGAGGATAATAAAACTTTCAGGCAGTTAATTAAATCCGGTGGGCTCACTCACATGGGGGACTATGTACGTTAATGAGTAAACGAGGTGTCTTTATAGCCGTAGGAGTTTTCATTGCGATAATCGTATGCTCTATTACTCTCATAGTAATGGCTAATGAGGAACGCTTTAAAACTATTGCTCTTGAGAGGGTTAGTGATAAACTCGACATGGCGTTAAGTGTAGGAGAGATTGAAATGTCTGTTTGGTCTGAATTCCCTAAAGTCAGAGTTGATTTAAACAACATCTCACTCGGAGGAGCCACCAATTCAATTGCTAACATCGAAGACACTTTGCTTATAGCTACTAGGCTAGGGGTTGCTTTTTCGCTATGGGAAGTGTTGTTTTCAGACCCAGTAATCGAGGCTGTTATTTTAGAAGATGTGCAATTATTTTTAAAGCAGTCGAGTGGGGGTGATTGGAACACATCTGTTTTCAAAGACAAGGAATCGGACAAGGAAGAGGCTGTTCAAGTGAACGTTTTTAGGTTTATCGATGTTTCTATACAGGCCAAATCAAATAATAACGAGATCTACAGAGTGGATATTGATAGAGCTAATATTAAAGGTGTTGATTTCGATTTGTCATTTAGAAACGGGGTTTTAGAAGGTAGTGATGCTTCGGAAGAGTTGCTTCCGTTGTTTGGTAATCTGAGGGGTGAGATTACATTAAAGGATGAAGATGACATAGCAATATCTCTAGAAAATTCTGAAATTAACGGCATTTCCTTAAAAGGGAATTGTAATTTATTTGAAGGATTCTTAGCTGAGATTCAAGTCTCGCAAGTAGGTGTAAGCCAACTAAAAAACATAGTAAGTGAAGAGGCTCTCAAGAAAAAGCGAAAGGGGTTTATCTACGAAGGGAAAGCAAGTCTAGATATTTCTGTTGATGAGTCAAAGACTTCCGTTAAGTTTATTCTCCTAGAAAGTGATTTGTCTATTGCTCCTGAAATTACTGGGTTTTCTATGGTGAAAACGGGGCGGTTTTCAGCTGAAGGAACATATGAGTATTTTTCAAAAAAGAATTTTTCAGCTATGACTATTCAGTCATTTAAGTTTGACTCTAAGGGGCTTGAGGTGCTTGGAGACGCAAAATGCTCTAACCTTAATACAGATAACTGGCAGATAAATTCTCAATCTGTTTTAGATACGCAGTCCCCGTATAGCAGTTGGATTCCTGAACTTCAAAGTGCTGAATACTCTTATCTACCTAAAGAAGGAGAGTTAGAGGTTTCTTCTGAGTTGAGTATTTCTCCTTGGGGAAAATTAGGTGAGTTTACATTTACTGTTGAGTCTGAAAAGCTTAATGGCACATTAAACGGTGTGCCATATAGCATTAATAATTTAACCGCGCATTTCAATAATCAAATTTGTAAAGTAAATGGCCTGGAATATAGTTGGGGAGGAAATGTTGGGGTGATTGAGTGTGATTTACTCGGGGTGGATAAATGGTTAAGTGGGGGACTCGTAAAAGGCAATGTAGATCTACAAGCAAAACATATAGACGTCACTTCTATATTGAAATGGTGGGGTAATGTCAGCAATACTGAAGCTGAGAGTGATTCTGATGAACAGAATAATTCTTCATTTCTCCCTTCAGGTTCTGAAATATCTCTTAAAATCGAATCCCCAATATTAATCTGGAATGCTCTCGAGTGCCATGGATTTTTATCTAGAGTAAATGTTACTCCTTCAAAAGTTCACATAATAAACGCCACAACAAAAGGGCTAGAGGGTATGGCAAGGGTAGAGGGTGCATTCAGGCCAAGTAATGATGGTTGGGTAATAAATCTGTCGGGATCTGCCGACGGACTTTCCCTCCCTAAATTATTTAATTGTTACGATAACTTTAGCCAAAACACACTCCGCGCTCAACATTTAGGAGGATCATTAAGCGTTGCTGGATCTATTAAAATGGGTTGGGGGAGTGACGGGGTTTGGTCTCCTGAATCTTTAAATTCAAATTTAGACCTTAGCGTTTCCCATGGAATTCTTGAGAATTTTGAGGTTTTCGATGATGTCGCCGATTACTTACAAGAGCATAGGTTGATGGCTCCACTTGTAGATCCTAATGACCTCAGAGAACGATTAAAAAAGATTCAATTTGACAATTTAGAATCGTCGATTTTTATTTCTTCCTCCAAGACCAACATTCCTAACATTAACATCCACTCCTCTGCAATGGACGTAAGCGTAGAAGGTGTTCACAGTTTTACAGGTGAAATAGACTACACTTTAGGATTTGCTCTTAGAGATTTAAGAAAATCCCGAGAAGTGGAATTTGGTAGTATTGAAGATGATGGACTAGGCACCATGTTTTTTCTTGCCATGGACGGCACTCTAGAAAATCCTGTTTATAGTTATGACAGAACTGCTCATAAATCTCATAGAAGGCAAGCTTTAAAAGACGAGGCAAAGAGAATAAAAGATGCTATTCAAAACCACGAGGAAAAAACTGAGGAAAAGCAAAAAAGAACGAACGAACAAAAATCTAACGATCTAAACGATATTGAAGATGATGATTTTTAGTGAGTCCCCTACTCCTGTCTGTATATTTGCGGTTATACTAAATGCTCTTATATGAGTCTTGAAAAGTACATAAGCCTTGAAGAGTTGGTCTCCCAACTTAACAATAATGTGAATGATTTAAAGGTTGGTAAATTATCTGCCGAAGAAATCTGCGACATGCTCGACGTGTCTAGAAATATCTACGAAAGAATTACCATTTTACGATACAAAGCTTTCGAGGCTGCGTCTAATAAAGATGGGGAAGATGTTTATTCACCAGGGAAAGGAGATTCAGAGGGCTATGATCATGAAAACGATGATGAAAAACCCCAAACAGATTTAATTTCATCTATACAAGAAGTTACTGGAGCTCCAACTAAAAAAACGAAGGCCAAGGTTAGAAGTATTGCCGAAAGCTTGCAAGCTGTCCCATTAACTTCAGTAGGAGAAGGGTTGACTATTTTAGATAGAGCTAACTTCACTTCCACTTTATTCTCTAATGACGACATTCTATTTAACGATATGTTAGATTTAGTTGATGGATGTAGTAACATTAACAGTGCCTCTAAGGTTTTTAACTCTAGCATTAAAACAAGAGGCAACAGTAATGAGATTGAAGCTGCTTTAGACTCCTTTAATAAAAGAATAAATAGACGTTTTCAATCATGAATACTGGAAAGTTAGATGTTGTACCTACACCCATAGGGAACCTCAAGGACATCACAGAAAGAGCGCTTGAAGTCCTTCGTTCAGCTGATCTAATCTTAGCTGAAGACACTCGCACCACCGGTAAGCTTTTACGTCACTACGACATTGATAGGCCCATTAGATCGTTCCATTTACACAATGAGCATAGAGCTGTTGACGCTATAGTAGAACAAATAAATACCGGCCTCAATTACGCTCTCTGTTCTGATGCTGGGACACCTGCAATTTCTGACCCTGGTTTCTTGCTTGTAAGAGCTTGTGTCGATGCTGGTATTAATGTTAGTTGCTTACCCGGTGCAACTGCTTTTGTTCCCGCACTTGTCGTTTCTGGACTTCCTTGCGATAGATTCGCTTTCGAAGGGTTTTTACCTCATAAAAAAGGAAGACAAAAGAGGTTGCAAGCTATACTTGAAGAGTCAAGAACCACAGTGCTTTACGAAAGCCCGCATAGGGTGATTAAGTTGTTAGAAGAAATCATTAAGTACGAATGTGGAGACAGAAGAATTGTCCTTTGTAGAGAGATCTCAAAGCTACACGAAGAAGTTGTAAGGGGAAGCGTCGAAGAGGTGCTCGAGAGGTTTAAAGAAAAGGCTCCTCGTGGTGAATTTGTCGTCGTGATAGAAGGGAAGTAAACTCCTTAAAATATCACACGCTGAATTTCTGAAACTCGTTTAATTGCTACAAGAGTTAAACCTTTAGGTACTGGAGGTGTTTTTCCGTGTCCACTAATAAGCATGCGTTTCATCCCTAATCTAGCGGCCTCCGACATCCTTTCTTCTAATCTAGCTACAGGGCGTATTTCACCGCTTAAACCTACTTCACCTGCGAAACACGTGTCTCTATCCAGAGGAAGATCCAAGCTTGAAGAAAGTATTGCTGCAACCACAGCTAAATCATTTGCTGGATCTTTAATCTTAAGTCCACCAGCAAGGTTAAGAAACACATCAAAGGATCCCAACTTAAATCCACAACGCTTTTCTAAAACTGCAAGAAGCATGTTCAACCTCCTTAAATCAAATCCTGTACCTGATCTCTGAGGTGTGCCATAAACTGCTGTACTAACAAGAGCTTGCATTTCTATTAAGAGGGGCCTCGCTCCTTCGAGAGCCACAGAAATTGCAGAGCCACTTGAAGCGTCTCCCGCTTCTCCTAATAAGACTTCGCTTGGATTTTCAACAGCATGCAACCCATCGGCAAGCATCTCATATATTCCCAACTCAGATGTAGTCCCAAATCTATTTTTTGCTGCCCTAAGCATTCTATATGCATGATTTCTATCTCCCTCAAACTGGAGAACTACATCAACCATATGCTCAAGAACTTTAGGCCCAGCAATCGATCCTTCTTTTGTTATATGTCCAACTAAAAATACAGGAAGTGCAAGAGCTTTTGCATAAGCAGTTATCGCAGCTACCGACTCACGTATTTGTGAGACTGAGCCAGGTACACCGTCGATTTCTGGTTGGTCTAAGGTTTGGACTGAATCTATAACTAACAACGAAAAACCATCGTTTTTTAAAGCACTCAAAATTAAAGGAACCCTCGTTTCTGGAAGGATCATTAATTGCGATGGGACATCACCTATACGCATAGCTCTCAAGCGCACCTGCTCGGGACTTTCCTCACCACTTACATATAACACCTTCTTATTAAAGCCGCTCACTAGCATGGCAACTTGAAGCATTAATGTGGATTTTCCTATTCCTGGTTCTCCCCCTAAAAGTATGAGCGATCCAGGAACAACTCCACCCCCTAAAACTCTGTCTAGCTCCACTTCTCCAGATGACAGTCTTGAAATATTTTCTATACTTACTTCAGCAAGAGGTCTGACTTTAGAACTCAAAACTCCACCGGTATCGCTTTCAGTATATCTGTGCGCACGTTTTCCAGCATCTGAAACAACTTCTTCAGAAAGCGAATTCCATGCTTTGCACCCCGGACACTTACCCACCCATTGTGATGTTGATGTTCCGCAATCAGAACATATAAATCGAGTGCGTGCCTTTGCCAAACTTCTATTTGTTAATTCTCCTAGCGGAAAATATTAACCGTTCCTTTGTGTTCGAAACCATTCGGAAGAAGTATTGTATACCAGTAAGTACCGTCTGCGGCTTCATCACCGAACCAAGCCGACTCATTCTTGTAATTGAAGTTTTCATAGATAAGGTTTCCCCATCTATCGAAAATTCTAACGAGGACGTTGTCGTAGTTTTCTAGACCTTTTATTTCAAATTTTTGGTTTAGAATATCCGCATTTCTAGGTGTAAATACGTTAGGAACATCTAAGGCACAGAAATCAACTTCCATCTCAATTTCAACTTGAAGCCCACCTGGAGCACAAGGGTTAGCAAGAGTCCCTTCCATAGTCAGAACTTGACCCCAACATTCCTCTGGGAAATTAAAGCTCGTAATCGTTTCAGATTCATCAGAACCGAAGAAAATGTAGTTTCCGTTACAAACTGTAAACCATGAAATGTCACTATATGGAGGTCCTGGTTGGAATGCATTCAGTTCGAAAGTGTATGGGATTTCTGGACACATCGTAAGGATGCCATCTAAGAAATCTACTGGCACTCCATTCACATCTGGATTGATAGTAGGTTGTTGTCCTATGAATAAGAATACGCAGTGTTCAGTAACTCCGCATCCATAAGGGTCTTCGATTTCCACACAAATTTGTGATCCGTTATAAGCCCAAATCGGATTTCCTTCTGCATCAAATAATAAATTACCCTCCGCGTCAGTCGCCTGTAAATCCTCATCAATCACCCAGCTAATTCCAGTTGATCCATCTGGCCAAGTCGCAGTGTATTGGTCATTCGGAAGGCTTAGGTCTATAGTAACTAATTCACCTGGGTCAATTCCTAATCCATCACAATCGCTAACTACCCCGCCAGCTTCGGCAGCAAAGACACCATCGATTTGGCTTACAATATCTACAAAACCACAATCGGTGTTTCCTTCAGGAAAACATTCGTTAGTTACGGTTACACAGTATGAACCAGTTGCATTTACTAGTAACTCATCGTCGCCATCAATATCACCACCATTCCAAGTCCACTCGTAATCTAGTCCTGAATTTTCATCCCCTTCGATAGGATCAATGGTGATTGAATCTTCTTCATCGCAAAGGAACATGCTGTCGATATTTGGCTCGAACTGAGCGATAACCTCAACTTGAGCTTCATCTGAACCGCAACCGTTTTCGATCTCTACAACAATGGTAGCCTCTGTATATTCATCATAATCGTATTCATTGTTAAGTACATTATCCGTGCCTGGGTAAGGCCAGTTGATTTCTGCAGTTCCACCAGCGTCGGTAGTGTCAGCATATAAGTCTAGGTCCTCTCCATCGCAAAGGAAAACTTCAGTCTCACTTAGCACAATTGTAGGCTGAAGTGTAACTTCAACTTCATAGCAATAAGGGATATTGCAACTCTCTTCGTAGAAGCACAGCTCATACATTCCATACTCAGTTGGAGCCCAAAGAGTGTTAAACTGATTCTCATACTCAAACCAAGAAGTTCCCGGCCCTTCTGTTTCTTCCCAAACACCCATTGCTGCTTGTGTTTCACACATCGCTTCAGATGTATAAATTAATCCTGGTAAGAGATTATTAATTAATGTTTGGTTTCCGCTATTACTACAATTGAAAATTTGAATCTGATTGTTTAAATCATTATTCACATCAGCAGAGATATACTCTATTTCAATAATGTCCTCGAAAGCGATTGGCACAGAAAACGTGTCAAACGTACTGTTCGTTAATGTAAAAGTTGATACAACCTCGCCATTTACACTTACGTTTATAAAGCTGCCTTCCCATCCTGCATTATTTGAGGTTATGAGATAAATATTTAAGTCACCCTCATCTGTACTTGAAAATCCTCCTTCAAAAACAACGGTATCAAGACCGTTACACATAGGTGGAATCGTTATTTCAGGAATATCTGCATCTTCACCTATGACCTGGAACACACGTTGTCCGAAGCACCCACTTGCATCCTCAACTTCAAGTCTATACATACCTGGGGCAAGCCAAGCTTCATCGTTGTTAGGGCTTAAATCATATACCTCACCACCTAATCCATTCCAATTAGCATCCCATATATACCCAACGAAATCTTCATCAGGATCTGGAATTACTTGAACATAAGCTGTATCGTCTGAGCAAATAACTAACGGATCAGGAATGGTTGAAATTGTAGGTAGATAGTAAGGACTTTGATCAATAAAAAATGTGTAAGAAACTGAACACCCAACATCTAAAAGTCCATTTACCGTAATGTTTCCACCAAAAGGAATTATCGCCTGGTTACCATTTGCGAACTGGCTACTTAGGTTCCACGAAAAGCTATCAAAGGCTCCAAGAGCGGTAATAGTTGTTTCAGCTCCAGCACAAATTGCCATATTTCCTTCAACTGATAACTCTGGTAATGGGACATCTAAAACCTCAATAACCATAGCTACCTCAGTTGCTGCTGAGGGAGTCCCATCATCTGTTGCGATAATATCAATGGTGCTAATCCCAGGAACGTTACCTACAAACTCACCAGCAATACTTGCGTTAACACCATTAATTATTGTAAATCCATCAAGGGTATTCCCGACTGTTAGGTTCTGTACTATGTCCAGAGTTACTGATTGTCCGGGTTCTGGCCCTAGGAAGTTAATTCCGATGTCTAGGGTTTGGCCTAAGCAAATAGTCAGGGTATCACACCCAACATTCTCTGTAGGAACAGGGGGTAAATTAGTACTTGAAACAGCTGTGTTTAAATCAAAAAATTTGAAGTCTAACCAATTAATCCCATCGACCTCATCATCTGCAATTCCGTAAGGCCCATTGTAAGTGTCGTCTAATAAATTGAATCGTCCGAATTGAACGTGAGGGCCATTTGAAGCTGTTGAAGCTCCGTCAGCACCAGTAACACCAGGATCAGTCCCACAACAGCCACCGCTCCCACCAACGTCTCCGTGAGCCCAGTTCATGTCTAAGTAACATACTTGAGCGTTATTACCATCACCTATAATTCCATCGTTAGGAGTGATAATGATTTGAAAGTTATTTGTAAGATCATCGTGGTTGTTATAATATCCCACTTCAACAAAATTCACATAAACTGCCTCAGGAGTAATCTTGTACATGATTTCTCCAACTGATCTATTGTCAGTATCCTGCCAGTATCCTGTAATTTGATTATACTCAGCTTCTGGAAAGCTTGTCGGAGTCCAGTCAATCACATTGCCCCCGAAAGAAATCATACCCTTAGAATTTATATAAAACTCATCATATACACTCCCGTAAAGTTCGAAAGTCCACCCTGGTAAAGGTATTGGTGCTGACGCACAATCAACATCCCAACCTGCTCCACCTTGCGCTACCCATGCTTCTTCACCTGGCTGTAAACCACCTAGTCCTGGAGGCGGTACAAGTGTTGTATACGTAGCATCTGGTTCAACCCAACACCCACAATGGTTATCTAACACTTTTGTTAACCTTTCAATTTTAAGCTTCGTTCTTTTCTCTGCATAAGATGCTTTAAAATCGTTCAATGATTGTAAATATTCGTTCTCATTGAAACCTTCCCAAGCTCTAACCACCTCCCATTCATCTCGGGTCATGTGAATTACAGCGTGTTTTAATCCACCATAGGAATCTATTATTTCCTCAGCACTTTGTTGAGTAGAAAATTCTATATTACTCTGAGCCAGAACATTAGGTGATGTTATAGCCAATACTGAGCATAAAATGAGCGTAGTCTGCAGGAATCTAATCATTGTAAATAGGGCAATTAGCGATTGTAAATATACAACGTCTAAGGAACGTAAAGAACTATTTCGTGGATAACACCTATTAACGACTTATTTTTGCGCCTCGCCGACGGTTTTCGGCACCTACACAGGCCCCAAATGAAACGAATTAGAAACTTCTGTATTATCGCCCACATCGATCATGGGAAAAGTACTCTAGCTGATAGACTCTTACAAGAAACTGGCACTATTACCGAGCGTCAAATGCAGGAGCAAACCCTTGATGATATGGATCTTGAGAGAGAGAGGGGAATCACTATCAAGAGTCATGCGATTCAGATGAAGCACGTTCATACGGACGGTGAAGAGTACATCATTAATCTAATCGACACTCCTGGTCACGTTGATTTCTCTTACGAGGTGAGTAGGTCTATTGCCGCTTGCGAAGGCGCTCTTCTTATAGTGGACGCTACTCAGGGCATAGAAGCCCAAACTATTTCTAACCTGTACCTCGCATTAGAGCACGACTTAGAAATAATACCTGTGCTAAATAAAATGGACCTTGACTCAGCTGATCCAGAAGTCGTAGGTGACCAAATCATCGATCTAATCGGCTGTGAACAATCTGATATAATACCAGCATCTGGAAAATCTGGACTTGGTGTCGAGGCTATTCTTAAAGCCGTCGTAGAACGAGTGCCAGCTCCTAAAGGTGACCCTGATGCTCCTTTTCAAGCTATGATTTTCGATTCTGTATTTAACAGTTTTCGTGGAATTATTGCCTATTTCAGAGTTGTTAATGGCACTCTAAATAGACGAGATAAAGTAAAATTTCTTTCTACAGACCAAGAATACATTGCAGATGAAATAGGTGTCCTGGGACTTGATTTAATCCCTAAAGACACTTTAAGTGCTGGGGATGTTGGGTATGTTATTTCCGGAATCAAGGAAGCAAAAGAGGTTAAAGTAGGAGATACATTAACGACTTGCGAAAACCCTTGTACTGAAGCTGTAACTGGATTTGAGGACGTAAAACCCATGGTTTTCTCTGGCCTATACCCGGTTGACACTGAGGATTACGAAGAGTTGAGATTTTCTATGGAAAAACTACAACTCAATGATGCCTCTTTGGTTTTCGAGCCAGAAAGTTCAGCTGCCTTAGGTTTTGGGTTCCGTTGTGGTTTCCTAGGAATGCTTCATATGGAAATCGTCCAAGAACGCCTCGAAAGAGAATTCAATATGACTGTAATTACTACAGTGCCTAACGTTAGTTACATAGCTCACCTACCTAATGGTAAAAAGCAAATCATAAATAATCCCTCTGACCTACCTGAGAACAAAGGCCTCGTAAAAGTTGAGGAGCCATTCATTAAAGCTCAGATCATTACTAAGTCTGATTACATCGGACCAATTATGAGTCTTTGTATTCAAAAACGAGGGGATCTTGTAAGTCAAGTTTATTTAACCTCTGACAGGGTGGAGCTTACATTCAGTATGCCACTCGGTGAAATCGTTTTTGACTTTTACGATAAGCTTAAAAGCATCTCTCGTGGATATGCCTCTTTTGATTATTTCCCTGACGGATATAAAGAGTCTGATCTTGTAAAGCTTGATATTCTTCTAAATGGAGACCAGGTTGATGCTCTCTCTGCTCTTATTCACAGAGACCATGCACACTCCTTCGGAAAGCGTATTTGCATTAAACTGAAGGAACTCATCCCAAGACAACAATTTATGGTCGCTCTACAGGCTGCCATAGGAGCAAAAATCATCTCTCGTGAAACCATAAGCGCCGTGCGTAAAGACGTTACCGCTAAATGTTATGGTGGTGATATTACTCGTAAACGTAAGCTCTTAGAAAAACAGAAAAAGGGTAAAAAACGTATGCGCCAAATCGGTTCCGTCGAAGTCCCACAATCTGCTTTCTTAGCTATCCTAAAACTAGACTAGGCGCTACTTATTACTTTCTAATTGAATCTTTGCCTTCCTCGTTTTTGTTGGCGAGTTGGCCACAGGCTGCATCAATATCTTTTCCTCTTGATCTTCGCACATTTACAATCAAATTGCGATCCTCTAAGAAATCTTTAAAGGCCTCTACCTTAGCGGGGTCGGCCTGTTGGAAACGCCCATCATCGATAGGATTATATTCAATAATATTAATTTTACAAGGTACGTTTTTACAAAATATTGCCAGCTCTTGAGCGTCTTCAATACCGTCGTTAAAATCTCTAAAGATAATATACTCAAATGTCACCCTTGACCCTGTTTTCTCATGAAAATACCTAATAGCTTCTGCAAGTGACTCGAGGTTATTCGAGTCGTTAATTGCCATAATCTCAGAACGCTTTTCATCGTTTGCTGCGTGTAGGCTCAAAGCTAGATTAAACTTAACCTCATCATCACCTAATCGTTTGATGGCCTTAGCTATTCCAGCAGTACTAATTGTAATTCTCTTAGGCGACATTCCTAACCCTGGTGTGCCACAAATTCTTTCTACACTCTCTATTACATTTTTATAATTGAGAAGTGGCTCCCCCATCCCCATATACACAATATTAGAAAGGTTAGACCTCTCTCTTTCTCGCGCAATAGATGCAATCATTTCTACCTGATCGTACATCTCTGCTGCGGTGAGATTCTTCATAAGTTTAAGCCTTCCTGTTGCACAAAACTCACAAGCTAAGCTACACCCTACCTGAGAAGAAATGCAGGCCGTAGTCCTTGATTTCGTGGGAATCAAAACACCTTCAACTATATTTAAATCTCCTGGTTTTATAGTGTCTACTCTGAATGCACACTTAACAGTACCATCTCTACTGATCTGTTTCTCGTTTAGTTCAATACGATTTAGAGTAAACTTTTCGAGTAATTTTTCTCTAAAAGATTTAGATAAGTTGGTCATTTCTTCAAATGATCCAGCTGCTTTAGTCCAAACCCACTCTTCAAGCTGTTTCGCCCTAAAAGCTTTTTCACCCATAGATACAACCTCCTCCTGTAACTCCTTACTGTTTAATGTGCGAATATCTTTGAGCATAGTGCAAAAGTACTCCTAACTTGATATCAAAGAGTGCATTCGTTGTTTTAACTCTTCTCTTTTTCGAACTGCTATAGGAATTTCCTTTCCGCTGGCTAATGTTATCGTTTGAGTTCTGTAGTTACAGGTATGAATGCTATTAAGGTGAACGATATGAGAATTGTGAATTCTGAAGAAGGTAGGGTCGTCTAAAATACCTTCAACTTTTTTTAAGTTTTTTGAAATCGTTATGCGTCTTCCTGATACTAGGTGCAGTGTAGCATAGCTTCCACTTGCTTCAATATGCTGAATATCTGCATGTTTAACAAAGTGTCTCTTGCCTAAAGTCACAATTTCAAAACGTCGAGGAGCGGGAGGCAGAGCTCCTTTACCAGGCTTTCTTCTGTGATAATAATGCATTAATATTCTTCTCGAACATGCTATTAAATCATCATTATCAATAGGCTTAAGTAGGAAGTCAAAAGCCCTTTGTCTAAGAGCTTTTATCGCATACTCATTATATGATGTTGCAAACACAACATAAAAATCTCTATCGGGATATGTCGCTATCAGCTCTATACCAGATTCATTGGGCATCTGTATATCTAAAAAGACAACGTCCGGAGAATATTCATCAATATATGCTCTCGCTTCTGCTGCGCTTGAAGCTTCTGCAACTACATCTAGTGAAGGGCAAATATTTTCTATTTGTCGGCAGAGAAAAGATCTCGCGGGGGCTTCATCATCAACTACTAGGACATTTAAATTTCGACGCATGGTTATTGTTTTCTCTCAAGAAACTAAAACAATTCAAACCATTTAAAACCCTTTTGTATTCGTCGGTTATGAGTTTATATCTGTAGCAAATTGCGAGCTGCTTCAAGATAAATATACATAACTCTTCTATTAAACTATCTCATTCCACTCAAAAAGATCCTTTAAGTGTCTCTTTAAAATGGGTTTTACCTCTTCGAGAGAAACCTTTCTGCCGACCTCTTTTGAAAGAGTCGTTACCCCTCTATCGGCAATTCCACAGGGAACGATTAAATCAAAAAAATCTAAATCTGAATCAACATTAAACGCAAGGCCATGCATGGTCACCCACCTGGAAGCTTTAACTCCAAAGGCACATATTTTTCTTGCATTAATCCCTGAATCTACATCAATCCAAACCCCAGTCAGTCCATCTATTCTACCCGCATCAACACCGAAGTCACCACATGTCCTAATTACCGCTTCTTCTAAAAAGCGTAGATATTTATGAATGTCTGTAAAGTATTGGGCTAAGTCAAAAATAGGGTAAGCCACCAGTTGTCCTGGCCCATGATAGGTAATGTCTCCCCCTCTATTAATAGGAAAATAGTCAACCCCTAGTTCAGCTAATCTAGCAGGGCTTACAATTACGTTCGATGCGTCACCGCTTCTCCCAAGGGTAAGAACATGAGGATGCTCTACAAAAATCAATCGACTTGTAGGATGAACATTGTTTTCCTCTTTAGCTGAAGACTTTCTACTGGCAATTTTCTGAGACACAATGTCCTTAAAAACTTCCTCTTGATAGTCCCAACACGGTTTGTACCGCATAAGTCCTAAATCTTCAAACTTAACTTTTTTCATTAGCCATTAAACGATTCTAAAGCTGACTTTAATCGAATAATATTCTTTATATCTACTGGACAAGTCCCCGAACGCTCAGCTAGCAATAACGATAACCAATCACTCAACTGATTTAAATACATTAATCTATGCATTTGATTTTCACCGATAGCATCAATCATAATAACGTCAGCCTCTAGCTCTCTAAATATATCAGAACAAAAATCCATTCTAAATCTAGAACGAGTGTTATCCTCAGGAGTGCGGATTATTATGGCAACATGGTCACTAGAACCAGAATCCCAACCAACCAATTCGTTGTGGTTCATCTCAGGTAATACGTGTGTATTTACTAAGAGTTTTGAATTCTCATTTAACTGTTGACGCATTCTTGTAGCAATAGGTCCAGCTGCTGTGTCAGAATAAATCATGATGATTTTATCCTCAACTATATCAGCCAATGCGCCAGCTTGTTCAACTATAGTTTCTACCATAGTGTTTAAGAACTCTGATGATGACTCTAAATCCGAATACATTTCTTCAGCAAACACCCCGAATTGCTTTAAAGTCCATGCGAGACCCGTAAATCCTCTTCCAAATTGAGATCTTGGTGGATTTCCTCCAGGCATAGTAACTATAGGCCAATTATTCTCTTCAGCCATCTCAGTTAATGCGCCTCCAGAAGTAACCACACAAATCTGAGCTTTTCTGTCAGAAGCTATTGTAACAGCTTCTATCGTTTCCTCAGTATTACCTGAGTAACTACATGCTATGACCAAAGTTGATTCACAAACCCATCCAGGAATAGAATAATCCGCGCAAGACAGAATTGGAATTTTACTGCTCTGAGACAGTAAACCTTCTACTATCGCTCCACCAATTCCAGACCCCCCCATTCCGATAATAAGTACACTCGAAGGAGTGAAATCCTGAGCTGCTTTCTTATGTCCTCCATCATCCATCTTGGATAAATGTGTGGTTGCATCTTTAAGTTGAGCTGGGAATTTCTCAATTAATTCCCTCATATTCGCATCCGCCATATTAAGTGTGTTTAGTTTAATCAAGCGCGAAGGTAAGCCCTACACGAATCATTCTACCAGGCAGTAATACATTTCCGATATCGTGAACCTCAATATCTAGTGCATTATCAACTCTTAGGTGTGTCCTGAATTCCCCATCCATAAATTCTTTTGTCATACTTAAACCAAATAATCCCAATGCCTCAAATTCAACTTCTTCGCCCACAACTGGATTATAATACCCACCTTCTCTATCCTGAAGAGAGTATCTAAGTGTTAGATTAACATCCGCAGGAAGCAAAATACCAGCACTTAAGTCTAGCTTGTGCTTAAGGAAGTCTAGAACGTAGTTCGACTCAAAACCTGCGCTTGACTCAGAAGCTTTCATCGATGTGTATGAAGCTTTTAAATAATTTCCTTTTGCAGCATTTAATTTCACTGAAGTCTCCATACCTGTGAAAGTCACCTCTCTAAGGTTAGTTGCTACGGTGGTCTCATCGCCCTCATAACGAACCCAGTCTATAAGATCATGCCCTTGTCTTACAAATGCAGTTTGCTCAATTGATAAGCCTAGGTTTTCATTAATGTTCATGAAAACTCGAACCCCTGTTTCGAAATTATCCGCCCACTCCGGTTGTAAATCTATCGACCCTTGAGCACCACCTATGTTGTAATATAGATCTGTATATGATGGCTGTCTCATAGACCTGTTAGCAGACCCAAACCACATTGCATCTCCATCTTTATCAAGTCTCATCGTAATATCCGCACCAGGTAAAAAGAATGTCCCAAACACCCCATTTGTAATAGCTCCAGTTAATGTAGAAGCAAACCTTCCAGCTGAAACTCTATGTGAAACAGCAAGTTCAGTGGTCGTTCTAGAGTCACCTTTTGTGTAAACTGTATCACCTTCCATAGCACCCTCTACCGTTCCTAGCACATTACTTAAGATTCGTTCGTTTCTAACATCAAACCTCAATGCTATAAATCCTAATTTTCCATCATAAACAGCGCTTCCACAAATTCCTTTAGTAAGACTCTTGTGGCGATTAGGTCCGTTATACCAACTCATTCCAGGAGCATATAAAGCAGCTGTATCACCTTCCATTACGAAAAAGCCGTCTTCAGTTGAATCATAGTAACCTTCTGATTCACGAAACAACTCGAACATATCATTGTGAGTTCTAGCATGGACAGCTCCCTTTAATTTAAGGTTATTAAATGTCTGTTCCCATGAAAGTTGAGATTGTAAAGTGGCTGTTTCCTCGTACTGAGTTGGATATGACGCTGTGTAGAAGTTTTGGGCTCCGAAAGCTTTATTAGCAGCGCTCACAGAAAAATTAAAAAGCCCGAATTTGTTACTTAAACGAGACGCATAAGATGCTAAAAGCATTTTCGCGTCCGTGTTTTCAGTATAGCCATCTGTAGTAGTTCTACTAACGGCAAAGCGATGTCTTAAATCTATACTACCGAAATCTACAGTAGCTTTTGTTCTAATTAAACCAAAAGATCCCATCTCAACAGAAGCAAGAGCTTTGTTTTTAAGACCTGGGCCAGTGAAAATTGATACTGTCCCTGAAAGAGCGCCTGTTCCTAAAAAGGGAGATGATCCGCCTTTGAGAATTTCAATTCGCGAGACATCCTCCACATCGAAAGTCACATCCATTAGGTGGTGAGCTGTGTGGGGGGCGCTCCATCTAACTCCATTGATGATAAGGGCAGTTTGTTCGAACGAACCTCCTCTAACTGATAGGTCAGATTGGACACCAAAAGCGCCACGTGCTCTTAGATCAACACCCGTAACACCTTCGAGAGCTTCACCAAGTGAAATCGGTGCAGTTAAAGCAATTTCTTTAGGGGTGATTATCGAAATTGAGCGAGGGGCATCTTCTGGACTTAGCTCACCAGGGCAGGTTGAAATGACCGCTTCTTTTAGATTAACGGGGGGAATTGAGTCCGTTTGGGCTGAAAGATTAATGGTAAAAAACGTCACTAACGTAAGCAATATCGATGAATTAATAGACATAGTACTGTGTGGTTTGCATGTTTAATAGGCAAGGGCAAAACTACTTATAAAGCGACTATTATTGTCATCTAAACGCCACGTTTCACGCTGTATCTTTGGGGCATGATAAGGAGCGAACAAGAGCAAGTAAGATTAGGTTCTTTGCAACAGCTGAGGGAACTAGGAATTAATCCGTTTCCTGCAGAAGAATTTATCGTTAGCCATAAAAGCGAAGAGCTTAGAGCTAATTTTAAGGAAGGTGTTGAGGTAAGCCTCGCCGGTAGAATGATGAGTCGTCGTATTATGGGTAAGGCTTCATTTGCTGAACTCAAAGACTCTCAAGGGGTTTTTCAACTCTACTTAAACCGTGACGAGATTTGCACGGGAGAGGATAAGACACTTTACAACAAGGTATTTAAAAAATTACTTGACAGGGGTGATTTCATTGGGGTTAAAGGGGTAACCTTCCTTACGAAAGTAGGTGAGCCTTCCGTAAAAGTTTTCGAACTCTCTGTACTTTCTAAAGCTATCAGACCTCTTCCTGCTGTGAAAACTGATGAAGATGGGAATGTTCATGATGCTTTCTCTGATCCTGAACTTCGCTACAGAATGCGTTACGTTGACTTGTGTGTAAATGATAAAGTCAAGGATACGTTTATAGCTCGTAGTAAGATTATTAAAACGATAAGAGACACTTTCGAAAAAGAAGGTTGGCTTGAAGTGGACACGCCTGTATTACAAGCAATTCCAGGAGGAGCCGCAGCTCGCCCATTCGAAACGCATCACAACGCTCTTGACATTCCTCTTTACCTTAGAATTGCAAACGAGCTTTACCTAAAAAGACTCATAGTGGGTGGATTCGATGGGGTTTACGAGTTTTCTAGAAATTTCCGAAATGAAGGAATGGACAGAACCCACAATCCTGAGTTTACAGTATTGGAGCTTTACGTTGCTTACAAGGATTACAATTGGATGATGAAAACCATTGAAAACCTATTAGGTGATGTGGCTGAGTCTGTTCATGGAACAAAAAAGGTGAATTTAGCAGACAATGAGATTGATTTCACTCCTCCTTATGCTCGCGTTACTATGCGTGATGCTATTCTAAAGCACACATCTTACGATATAGATAAACTTGATGAAGACGGACTTCGGGATGCTTGTAAAAAATTAGGCTTAGAGACTGTCGCGTCTATGGGTCGCGGTAAACTTATCGATGAGCTTTTCGGAGAAAAGTGTGAGCACTTATATATTCAGCCTACATTCATCACGGACTATCCTGTGGATATGTCCCCACTTACTAAAGTTCACAGAGACAAGCCTGGATACACTGAACGTTTCGAGTTATTCATTAATGGTACTGAGATCGCAAATGCGTACTCCGAGCTAAATGATCCCATCGATCAGCGCGAGCGTTTCGAATCACAAGGAGAACTTGCTAAGCGTGGAGATGACGAAGCTATGTTCATAGATCAGGACTTCCTTCGCGCTCTAGAGTATGGGATGCCTCCTACAAGTGGGGTTGGTATAGGAATTGATAGGCTCGTAATGATGCTTACAGACCAAACTTCTATTCAAGAAGTCCTCCTTTTCCCACAAATGCGCCCCGAGCAATTCTAACCCGGCAAATAAATCAAAAACAATGGCTATCCCAACTTCAGACGAAATAATAGTAGTCTTAAAAACAATCTTTGATCCTGAAATTCCCGTAGACATCTACGAACTGGGACTCATTTATGAAGTGAATATTTCAGACGAAGGTGTTGTTGACATAGATATGACTCTTACATCTCCTAACTGCCCCGTAGCTGAAAGCATGCCTAAGGACGTAGAGGATAAGGTTGCTGCTATGGACGAAGTGAAGAGTGCTAAAGTCACTATAGTATTCGATCCACCTTGGACACAAGATATGATGAGTGAAGAAGCAAAACTTGAGTGCGGATTCCTATGAAGCCAGTGGACTCAAAGACACCTACTCGTGGAATAGCGATTCTGGGTTCAACAGGATCTATCGGCACACAGGCGCTTGATGTAATCCGAGAGCAATCAGAATTTTTACACGTTGAAGTCCTTTCTGCTGGTAGAAATGCTGACCTCTTAATAAAACAAGCTCTCGAGTTTAAGCCAAATGCAGTTGTAATATCAGAACCCTCATTAAGAGACAAGGTCTTCGATGCATTATTTGACGAGGGCATAAAAGTATATTGTGGGGACGAAGCTTTGGAACAGGTTGTTGAGATGGAAGGCATTTACATGGTTCTTACGGCTCTTGTTGGAGCAGCAGGATTAAGGCCAACTCTAAGCGCAATTAAAGCAGGCAAACACATTGCATTAGCTAATAAAGAGACTTTAGTTGTCGCTGGTGAACTCGTAACAGCTGAAGCTCGAAAAGCCGGTGTGGACATCCACCCCGTGGACTCTGAGCACAGTGCTATTTATCAATGTATCGCAGGTGAGTACAACAACAATATTGAGAAAATAATTCTCACGGCTTCTGGAGGTCCTTTCCGAGGGTTTACTACTGAGATGCTCAAGGGAGTGGCTAAGGCAGATGCGCTGAAGCATCCTAATTGGAGTATGGGCGCTAAAATCACCATCGATTCTGCTTCAATGATGAACAAGGGGCTTGAAGTTATTGAGGCAAAGTGGTTATTCGATCTCAATAAAGACCAAATCGACATTATCGTCCACCCTCAATCTATCATCCACAGTATTGTACAATTCGAAGATGGATCTATGAAAGCCCAAATGGGGCTTCCCGATATGAAGCTTCCTATTCAATACGCCCTCACTTACCCTAGAAGACTAAAGAATACATTTCCCAGATTTAACTTCTTAGACTATCCTTCCCTAACATTTGAACAGCCCGATTTCAAAGCATTTCGAAACCTCAACCTTGCATTTGATGCATTGGCTAAAGAGGGTAACGCTCCAGCCATTCTCAACGCGGCAAATGAAATTGCTGTAGCACGATTCCTGAATGACGAAATCGCATTTGCTCAGCTACCAGATGTTGTTGAATATTCCCTTAATAAGGTAGGCTATCAATCAAAACCAGATCTAAAATCTCTAATTGCTTCAGACAAAGAAGCTCGAGCTTTCGCCCAAGAATTTAGATAGTCATGACATCCTTTTCCTTCGCATCTAGAACTTCCTCAACCTTCTTCGTATAGGAATTTGTAATATCCTGTACTTGCGCCTCTCCAGTCTTATGCATATCCTCGCTTAGACCTTCCTCCTTTGCTGATTTAAGGATATCGTTTGCATCTTTACGAGCATTTCTGATAGAAACTCTAGCAACTTCACCTTCACTTCTAGCACGTTTTGTAAGCTCAATACGTCTTTCTTCGGAAAGGGGTGGTACATTAATAATTAGGACCTCCCCATTATTCATAGGGTTTAAGCCCAAATTAGCATTAATAATTCCAGTTGCAATAGGATCTAGCATTGGTTTTTCCCAAGCCTGCACAACAATGGTTCTCGCATCAGTTGTATTTACGTTCGCAACTTGACTAATCGGAGTCATGGTTCCGTAATAGTCAATCTTTACACTTTCTAACATAGAAGGATGAGCCTTTCCCGCTCGTACTTTTCTTAGCTCTGCTGTTAGGCGATCCATCGCTTTATCCATCAAATCCTTGGCCTCTTCGAGTGCCATATCAATAGCTTCTTGCATATCCTTCTTTATTTCTTTCTACTTGTAAGACTTATTTCACTACAGTCCCAACTTTTTCACCACTTGCGACCTTCAGCAAGTTACCTTTTTTATTCATATCAAATACAACTATAGGTACGTTGTTTTCATGACAAAGAGTAAAGGCGGTCATATCCATAACCTTTATTCCTTTCTCAAAAATCTCGTTAAAACTGATTTCGTCATATTTGGTAGCAGAAGGGTCTTTTTCTGGATCTGCTGTGTATATACCATCTACACGAGTTCCTTTTAAAATAACATCCGCTTCAAGTTCAACTGCTCGTAATGCCGCTGCAGAGTCCGTCGTGAAAAACGGGTTTCCTGTTCCAGCTCCGAAAATAACAACTCTACCCTTTTCGAGGTGGCGCATAGCCCTTCTACGAATAAATGTTTCTGCTATTTGTTTAATCTCTATAGCTGTTTGTAAGCGTGTGTCAACACCTATTTGCTCTAAGGAACTTTGTAGAGCCATGGCATTAATAACCGTAGCTAACATACCCATGTAATCTCCTTGAGTGCGCTCCATACCGCCTTCCTCAGCTTGTACTCCTCTGAAAATATTCCCTCCACCTATTACGATAGCGACTTCTACTCCGGTATTTACTAAAGCTTGGATTTCACTTGCATAAACAGCAAGCCTATCATTATCAATACCAAATTGCTTATCTCCCATGAGAGATTCTCCACTCAGCTTAAGGAGGATTCTTTTATACTTCATTGCAATGCGCAATATCGGTCAAAGAAAATATACTACAAACAAAAGAAGGACGCGAGATGCGTCCTTCTTAAAATTTAATTAGTCAGAGGAGTTTATCCCAATGCTACACGGCTGAAATTCTCAACTTTAGCTCCAGGGCAAGTAGAGTTCACATACTGAGCAACTGTTTGTTTGTTATCCTTTATGAAAGGCTGATTTACAAGAGTAACCTCTTTGTACCATTTGTTAAGACGACCTAGGGCGATCTTATCTGCTAACTCAGCAGGTTTACCTTCTTGGATAGCTAAATCTCTTCCAATTTGCGTTTCCTTTGCGATAAGATCAGCAGGAATGTGTGATTGATCAACAGCTACAGGTGCCATTGCAGCGGCTTGCATAGCTACATCACGACCAACACCAGATTCTACATCTCCACTAAATCCAACAACCGTAGCTAGACGGTTACCAGGGTGAATATATGCAGCAACTGTTTCTCCTTTTGAAATGTGAAATGCACCGATTTCAATACGCTCTCCGATTTTACCAGTTTCGTTGATGATCATCTCTGAAACTGACATGTCAGACCCAGGATAATTCTTAGAAAGAAGATCGTCCTTAGACTCACAACCATCAGCAATAGCCATATTGATTAAAGTCTGAGCAACTGAAATGAAGTCAGCATTTTGTGCAACGAAATCCGTTTCACAATTTAATGACATCACAACACCTGTTTTTCCATCAGTACTTACGCCTGAAAGGATTACTCCTTCGCTAGCATCACGGTCGCTACGCTTAGCAGCAACTTTTTGGCCTTTGAGACGTAAAATCTCAACTGCCTTTTCCATGTTTCCTTCGGACTCTTGGAGTGCTCTTTTGCAATCCATCATTCCTGCGCCAGTTTGAGTACGTAGCGCTTTTACTTCAGCAGCAGTTATGCTCATGATATTATCTGTAAAAGGTGGTGGGGTAATTAGTCTTTCTTCTCTTCAGCTGCAGGAGCTTCAGATTTCGTTTCCGCTGTCGTTTCAGCTTTAGCTTCAACTTTCACTTTAGTTTTGGCTTTAGTTCTAA
>TARA_B110000459_G_scaffold202245_1_pt1 | contig 27314 bp, 24 predicted proteins | sample TARA_B110000459 | Tara Oceans TARA_B110000459 (sample SAMEA4398296) | marine metagenome | biome: Polar Biome; feature: [SRF] surface water layer (ENVO:00010504); material: water (ENVO:00002006), including particulate matter (ENVO:01000060) such as... | depth 5 m | reverse complement strand
ATTTATTGTGAACTGTTCGTTTGAAAGACATAAAGTGTGGTGTCCCCATAAACCAATCGAGACATCATATGCACCTTCAAGGAACGTTGAAACATCAAATGCTCCAATACCGTTAGTTACAACTGTTGTTGTAGATTGAGCGTCCGTTATAACAACCATTGCGTTTGAAATTGGGTTGCCATTTTCATCTTCAACCATTCCCTGTAGCGTAAATGTAACTAGAGGAACAAGCTCAACATCAACAATAGTTGTGTTTCCGTTTGTAAGAATAACGCCTGTGATCGTTTGTGAAATGTACCCAAGCTTTGAGAAAGTAACATCGAATGCTCCTCCTGTTCCAACACCCGAAGCGTAATCACCAGCAACGTTAGAGTTGTCAGTTAATGCAGTAGTAGAAATTTCTATTAGTGCATTATCGATAGGGTTTGTCGTTGCAGCATCTGTAACATTTCCTTCAAGATAAGCTCCAGGAGCGTAAGTAGGCCCGAGAACAAACAAACCATTATCAATATCACTTACTATAAGGTTTCCCGAGGGCAAGTAAGGGTAAACACCCCAATCTCCATCAAAGCCGTCTCCTGATAGTGGAGAGGTATCATAATTTCCAACTTGAATTAAGTTTGAAGGATTTGTTGCATCAGTAATAACAACACCGTCTCTGTAATAAGAAGTAACAAGATAGTCGCCAACAACGAATGTGTTGTGAGGAACAACATCTTGTCCTGGACTTGATTGAACCCTATCCAATTCAACAATGTTTGCAATGTTGCTTACATCATAAGAAGCTACGTAAGCATCGGAAACTTCGTCTGTTGTGTAAAGCGTGTTACCATCATCTGATAACCAAACGTTGTGACTAAATGTTGTTGGAGTTAGTTGTGTTGCTATTGTCGTGCAATTCATAGGATCGGAAATGTCACCAACCGCAAAGAAACCGTCGTTTATAGCCCCACCCCACAAAGTATCTCCTCGAACAAAAATGTCATGAAAGTAAAATTCATCGTATCGACCCAATTCAACAGGGTTTAACTGATCAGTAGCAACATCTAATATAATCGCTCCACCAACACCGCTATTGGCACCTGTAATATAGGCGTGCCCATTTTCATCCATAAAGATATTATGTGCCGTTGTGAAATTATAAGTTGATCCAGTATAATAAGAAACATCTCCTGCATTAAGTGCACCAGGAAGATTACTAAGGTCAATTATTTTAAGACCACCACCACCTTCGTTGGTAATATAAGCAGTTGTTCCCCAAACTTTCATATCACGCCAAATCGTTTGGTCACCTGCAGTATAAAATACTTCAACTGGATTTGCCGGGTCTGACACATCTACAATAGAAGTTCCAGTGTAGTTTCCAACTATAGCGTATTCGTTTCCAGAACCGTCGACATAGCCCCAAATATCGCTACAATCTCCACGATTGTTTGCGTATTGGAGCTGACCAAGAAAGTTCAAGTTTAATTGAGAGTGCGCTGTGGTCGATAACAATAGTACCGCCAACAACTGGAGAGAGAGTTTTAACATTTTCATTTAGTTTTAGCACCCACAAAGTACGAATTTTAATGCGTTAAAACGAACATAACACTTACTAGCTTGATTTATAGCAGCTTATTGCATAAAAGAGTGGTAGAATAACCTGAGCACAGCTTAATTTGAGAAACGTTTCCTGTTTCTATTCAACAAAGAAAGCCTCTTCTGGATAAAACTAGAAGAGGCTTTCCAATATTTAAGCAGGCTTTGTAAGTCATTTACAATTCCTGATCGAAAGTGTTACTTTCTCTTTTACTTCTTTATAACATTGAACTGAGACGGTTTTCCGTTCTTAAAACAGAAGCCACTGAAAACAAAAAAGGGTTGGACACTCGTCCAACCCTTTTTGTATTTAAACATTATGAAACCTTTATGCTTCGCTCGAAACAGAAGCTTTAAGATAGTCGCGGTTCATTCGTGCAATGTTTTCCAACGAAATTTCTTTTGGACATTCGATAGAACAAGCGCCTGTGTTTGTACAATTACCAAAGCCTTCTTTATCCATTTGCTCAACCATGTGAAGAACACGCTTGTTTGCTTCCACTTTACCCTGTGGTAATAATGAGAACTGTGAAACCTTCGCAGAAACGAAAAGCATTGCTGAGGCATTTTTACAAGCTGCAACACAAGCTCCACAACCAATACATGTTGCGGCATCAAACGCGTTGTCTGCATCAACTTTAGGAACAGGAATAGCATTTGCGTCTTGCGTGTTACCAGAAGTTGGAATAGAAATAAACCCTCCAGCATGTTGAATTCTATCAAAAGCCTTTCTATCAACAACTAAGTCTTTAATTACTGGGAATCCTTTGGCTCGAAATGGCTCAATGTAGATTGTTTCTCCATCATTGAACTTTCTCATGTGCAATTGACATGTGGTTACACCGCGGTCTGGCCCATGAGGCTCACCGTTAATATGCATAGAACATGAACCACAAATTCCTTCACGACAATCGTGATCGAATGCAATTGGATCTTCTTTTCCTTCCGCAATGATTTGCTCATTAAGAACGTCCATCATTTCCAAAAAAGACATGTGTTCCGAAACATTATCAATTGGATATGTTTGAATTCCACCTTTGTCGTTAGCGTTTTTTTGACGCCAAATTTTCAATGTTAACTTCATTTCTGTTCTTATTTATAGGATCGTTGTACCAACTTAATATCGTTAAACGTCAATTGCTCTTTATGCAACACTGGTTTACTTGGATCGCCTGTCCATTCCCAGGCAGAAACGTGAGCAAAGTTTATGTCATCGCGCTTTGCCTCACCTTTTTGTGGGCCATCTAGTTCGGCAGACTCTTCTCTAAAATGACCACCACAAGACTCAACTCTTTGTAAGGCATCATGTGCGAAAAGCTCACCAAGTTCAATGAAGTCAGATACTCTCATTACTTTTTCAAGCTCTGGATTCAATTCATCCATACCGCCAGGAACGAAAACATTTTTATGGAAGTCTTCGCGAATCTCTTGGATTTCAGCAATTGCTGCCGCAAGTCCTTCTGCGTTTCTAGACATTCCCGCCTTGTCCCACATTACTTTTCCAAGCTTCCTGTGGAAGTAATCAACTGACTTGCTTCCTTTATTGTTTATGAATTTCTCTAATCGACCTCTTACAGCTTTTTCTGCTTCATCAAACTCTGGAGTGTCTGTTGGAACCTCTCCAGTTCTAATGTCGTGAGAAAGATAATCGCCAATTGTATAAGGAAGAACGAAATAACCATCGGCTAATCCTTGCATCAATGCAGAAGCTCCCAGTCTGTTTGCCCCGTGATCAGAGAAGTTTGCCTCTCCAGCCGCGTAACATCCAGGAATTGTTGTCATCAAGTTATAATCAACCCAAACACCACCCATTGTGTAGTGAACCGCTGGATAAATCATCATTGGTGTATTGTATGGATTCTCATCAGTGATCTTCTCATACATTTGGAATAAGTTTCCGTACTTATTTTTAATAACAGCACGACCGAGCTTAAGAATAAGCTCCTCAGATGGTGACTCTTCACCATTTATCAAAGCCTCTTCTTTTCCGTAACGCACGAAAGCAGAAGCGAAGTCAAGGTAAACGGCTTCACCGGTATGATTTACTCCGTGACCAGCATCACACCTTTCCTTAGCGGCTCTTGATGCAACATCACGCGGCACTAGGTTTCCGAAAGCAGGGTAACGACGCTCTAAGTAATAATCTCTTTCATCCGCAGACAAATCAGTAGGCTTCTTTGTTCCTTTTCTGATTGCCATTACATCTTCTATATTCTTCGGCACCCAAATACGCCCGTCATTTCTCAAGGACTCCGACATCAATGTCAATTTTGATTGGTAATCACCAGAACGTGGAATACACGTTGGGTGAATTTGAGTGTAACAAGGGTTGGCGAAGTAGGCTCCTTTTTTATGAATTTGCCATGCTGCCGTAACGTTAGATCCCATTGCGTTTGTAGAAAGGAAGAATACGTTTCCGTATCCACCCGATGCAATTACAACAGCGTGAGCAGAATGTTTTTCAAGCTCACCGGTGATCATGTTTCTTGCGATAATTCCTCTTGCTTTTCCATCAACCTTAACAAGCTCCAGCATTTCGTGGCGGTTGTACATTTTGATTTTACCCTTGCCAATTTGGCGGTTCATTGCTGAATACGCACCCAATAGTAATTGTTGACCGGTTTGACCTTTTGCATAGAAGGTACGCGAAACCAAAACACCACCGAAAGAACGGTTGTCTAATAGTCCACCGTAATCACGAGCGAAAGGAACACCTTGCGCAACACACTGGTCAATGATGTTCGCCGACACTTCTGCCAAACGGTAAACGTTTGCCTCACGTGAGCGGTAATCACCTCCTTTTACTGTGTCATAAAACAAACGGAAAACAGAGTCACCGTCATTTTGATAGTTCTTTGCTGCGTTGATTCCACCTTGAGCGGCAATTGAATGCGCGCGTCTTGGAGAGTCTTGGAAGCAAAATGCCTTTACGTTGTACCCCATCTCTGCAAGAGAAGCTGAGGCAGAACCTCCAGCCAAACCTGTTCCTACAACAATAACATCGATAAGACGTTTATTGGCAGGAGCCACAAGATTGATGTGGTTTTTATAGTTTGTCCACTTATCTTTAATTGGACCATCTGGTATTTTTGCGTCTAATACTGACATAATTTCAAGTCTTTTAAATATCTATTTGGTCAAGAAAATGATAATTGGGATGATCGCGAATGCTAGTGGAACTAGAACCGAGAATACTTTACCAAATCCTGAAATTAGTGGAGTGTATTTTTTATTTTTCAACCCAAGTGACTGGAACGCCGAAGCAAATCCGTGCCACAAGTGGAAAGCCATAACGATCATTGCAAGAACGTAAAGGACCATTGCAATAAGGGCATATTTGTTAGCAGGAATTCCTACGTCATTCGATTTATCGTGACCGAAATAGGCAAGCGTCATTGAGTGCAAGTCTTTGTAGCCTTTGGCATAAACTGGATTGTCACCCACCTTACTATATGAAGGATCTTCTTTTTGAATTTCTTTTTCAAAACTCTTATAATACAATTCATCTCCGTTTTTAACAATGATAGTTGCAGTGTCCAAATAGTCTCCCTCTGTTGTGTAATATGCGAGGGCTTCAGCATCATAAGGATTTGTTGGGTCTTCAACATTGTTTGAAACTAAAGGAAAGTATATTTTTTCAGTGTGCAAAGGAACTTCTCCGAAGTGCATTTTCCCCCAGAATGCGCTCATGTGTAAAACAATGAACACCAAAATAGCAGTTCCTAAGACTGCCATGTAACGAGAAGGGGTTGAAGAATTCGTTCCGGGCTTGTTGTAAGCGTAATTAATAGGTCTTGCTTTTTTATTCTTAATTGTTAAATAGATTCCAAAAGCGGCATGAAATAGAATAGAAAAATACGTTAGATATGACATGATCTTAATTAACGGATTGTGCGTCATAAAATAGGCGTACTCATTAAAAGCTCTTTTTCCTTCTACGCCATCAATGAAGATCAATTGTAAGTTTCCTAACAAGTGACCAACCAAGAAAAGGCAAAGAAATAAGCCCGTTAATGCCATCCACCACTTTCTTGCGATTGATGACTTAAGAATTGCTGATTTACTCATGATTGTTATCGTTCAATAAAATTGTTCTACAAATTTAACACATATCAAAAATTGAAGGCTATGACAATCTTATTTAGACTTAATATAAATAGCACATTATTTTTACCGTAACAAATGAGATTAAAACCGTTACAGTACTGAACTGTTAATCTCCATAACATGAAAAAATCACTTGTAGTCCCAATGCTTTTATTAGCGTCCATCTCATTCTCTCAAGATGAGGAAAACGAAATATGTCGAACGGCTCGACTCAGAGCTGAATGTGTAGAACGCTCAAAATGTGAGGTTAAGGTCTACCCAAACCCATCTTACGGACTAATTAAAATCGAAGCCCCACGAGGTGCTACATGTCAAATTTATTCATCAACAGGAACGTATGTTGGCACTTGGACGGTAAGTGAAAATGGACTTTCTCTTTCAGATTTGCCTTCAGGGTCTTACATTGCGACGGTGAATTACAACAACATTAACAGAATAAATAGAGTTGTAATTCTTTAAAAAGTCAATTGTACTTTTTCTTTTTGAACAGATAATGTGACTCCTGCGCCTAAAATAAGTGCACGATTGTCATCAATGTGACCGGCAGGGAAGTTGAAACAAACAGGAATGTTTCTATATTCGAAATGCGAAAGAATTACTTCTTCATAACTCATTCCAAATGGCGTGGCGGTATCTTTAAAATCGGTCATTCCTCCTATAACGAGGCCGTTTATTTTATCTAAAATTCCAGCTTTTTCAAATGCGTAGAACATTCGGTCGAGATGGTAAATTTGTTCCGCTACGTCCTCAATAAATAAGATTGAGTTTGAATAATCAATCTGATCGTTGGTTCCCAACAAGCTATAAAGGATGGATAAATTTCCCCCAAGCAATCGGCCTTTGGCTTTACCAAGTGTGTTTTTTGGATGTGCAGAAGTTACTATAGAGTAAGGTTGACCCGTTAGAGCGTCGACCAAGGTTTGAAGGGCTTCCGGAGAATTTGTTTCAAAGTTTAAGGGCATTGTTCCGTGAATGGAATTGTTTCCCAGAATGTTTACTCTTTGATGAAAGACAGTGACATCGCTAAATCCAACAATCCATTTTGGCTTTAGTAGGCTGTTTGCCCATTGAACTTTATCCACGAGTTGCACGCAGCCATAACCACCTCTTGCACAAACAATTGCTTTAACATCTGGATCGTTCAGTGCATTTTGAAAATCTACCAAGCGCTCTGAAACAGAGCCAGAAAAGTAATTTTCTACACCCAAACAGTTTTCGCTAATGTGCACTTTAAATCCTTTTGATTCGAAAAAATCCTTTGCAAATAAAATGTGGTTTTCCTCAATTGCTTTAGCAGGAGCTAGAATTTCGATGAGGTCACCGGGCTTGAGAGTAGGAACGATTAGATTCATGTGGTAAATTTAGATATTAGATATTAGAATTTAGTCTGATTTTCTAAATTCTAAATTCTAAATTCGTTAAACCAAAACATTTGAAATGATTTCTCCATACAACGACGCGTATTTTATGAGGCAGGCTTTACAAGAGGCTCAAAAGGCGTATGATGAAGATGAGGTTCCGGTTGGAGCTGTGATTGTGGCAAATGATCAAATAATTGCAAGAGCCCACAACCTCACGGAGAAATTGACAGATGTAACAGCACATGCAGAAATGCAGGCAATTACTGCGGCGGCAAGTTTTCTAGGCGGAAAATATTTAAAAGGATGCACGCTTTATGTAACACTTGAGCCGTGCGTTATGTGCGGAGGAGCGCTTTATTGGTCCCAGATTGACAAGATTGTTTTTGCAGCGGCGGATGAAAAAAGAGGCGCAGGAAAAGTTGGAGAATTGTACCATCCAAAAACAAAAGTGGTTAGCGGAGTATTAGAAGATGAGTGCTCTCTTTTGATGCAAGAGTTCTTTCGGAACAAGCGCAAGTAGGCTTTACCGCTTATCAATTCGTTTTTGAAATCTACTTCAAGAGTTGTTTCTGACAGCCCAGTCACAGTTGGAACGGATAACGGATCATACTTAGTTGTAAATCCACCTCCAACAGTTTATATGGTGACAGTTCACACTCCGGATTATACTTCATAACTTAGAATTCTTGTTGAGTAATTGACAAAACCAATAATATTGAAGCCCCCATCCATTTATTGGTTGGGGATTTTTTATTAGTTAATTTTGCCGCATGAAAAACTCTCAGGAAACAATTTGTGCTCTAGCTACTCCAAACGGAATTGGTGCCATCGGGATGATTCGACTTTCTGGAAAAGAAAGTTGGTCAATTGCATCAAAAGTATTTTCTAAATCGTTAGAAACGGCAATTTCTCACACGACTCATTTTGGCATCATATCAAATGATAAAGGCGAATTGATCGACGAGGTTTTGATTAACGTTTTTGCCGAAGGAAAGAGTTTTACGGGAGAACAAAGTGCTGAAATATCGTGTCACGGTTCGCCTTACATTCAACAACAAATCATTCAAGAATTGTTTAAGGTTGGTGGCCGAATGGCAGAACCAGGAGAGTTTACGCAACGCGCATTTTTGAACGGAAAAATGGACTTGTCGCAAGCGGAAGCAGTGGCGGATTTGATAGCGTCTCAATCGAAAAGTGCACACGGAATTGCATTAAAACAACTACGTGGCGGATTCTCAAATGAGTTAAAAGACCTACGAACAGAGCTAATGAACTTTGCTTCTTTAATAGAATTGGAATTGGACTTCGCCGAAGAAGATGTTGAATTTGCCGATCGAACGCAGCTTAAGAAACTCGTAAGCGATGTTCTTGCACACATTAAGCGATTGGCAAGATCATTTGAATTAGGAAATGCGATTAAAAATGGAGTTCCGGTTGCAATTGTTGGCGCTCCAAACACAGGAAAAAGCACCTTGTTGAACCAATTACTTGGCGACGACCGAGCGATTGTAAGCGATATTGAAGGAACAACGAGAGACGTTATTGAAGAGGTTTTGAATATTGAGGGAATTCTGTTCAGACTCATCGATACCGCCGGAATTCGAGAGGGCGCAGAAGCGATTGAGGCAATGGGAATTGAACGTTCTTTAGAGAAAATAGATCAAGCTTCTATCGTTCTTTGTTTGGCTGACGGATCGAATCAAGCAAGCTTATCGGAAGTTTCCAGCTGGGCTGAAGAACTAAGTCAAAAATACGAGGACAAGAAGATCTTCATGGTCGCCAATAAAGTCGATTTGACCTCTGGAACCTCAAACGAAGGAATTCAAATCAGCGCTAAAAACGGAGACAACATCGATGTGTTAAAATCAAGATTAGTCGATGAGGTTAAGGGCGATTTTAACATGGCGAATGAGACTATTGTTTCGAATGCAAGACATTACGATGCGTTGATAAAGACAGCTGTTGCGCTGGAAAAAGCGGATGAAGGATTGGAAACTCAAGTTACCGCTGATTTTGTAGCAATGGATATTCGCCAAGCGATGTTTGAGCTCGGAACGATTACGGGAGATATTTCAACGGATGATTTGTTGGGCAATATCTTTAGTAAATTTTGTATCGGCAAATAGAGATAAGAGACTAACGTTTGGGGCTGCGCAGACTGCGGCTCGCTACCAAGGTTGGTTTTTCGAAGATAGGAATAGGTTTGTTAACAATGGTATAATAAAAACCGAAACATCGAACTTTGTTCAGTAAAAAAAATTCTATTAGTAAATTCCTTTATGCCCTCGTTATAAAGTCAAGTGCAATTTATAGGGTGATACCAATGAAGGTTACATCATCTGTCTGTTCTTCTTCGCCTTTCCAGAGATCAAAAGAATTCCTTACTATAACTCCTTGTTCTTCAATATCCAGGCCTTTTATGGACAACAATAGTTGTTTCAGGTTTTTGGAATTGAATTTTTTTGAGTGCTCACCACCAAACTGCGAAACATACCCATCGGATAAAAGATATAAATTATCTCCAGGCTCGTAGCTAAATGAATATTCTTCTATTTCAAATTGATTACTGCCTATTGAAAACGAACTGCCTCTAAATTCGACAAGCTTGTTTCCTCCGCCGTTTTCATGAATTCGCATGTTTTGCTCAGCATCACCGAACGATTTTATATGCTTAGGAAGGAAATACAATGGCCTTTTAGCTCCTGAATATGTTACTGTTTTATCTTTTTGATTAATGGAACAGAACGATATGTCCATTCCATCTCCGTCGTGCTCCAAATAATTCTCCCGCATAAATTCAACAACAAGTTCATTTATCTTTCTCAAAGCTTTTGCGGGACTGGTGATTTCGAACATTTCACATGCCACATTCATCACCGTTGCACAAGCCATGGAAAGCAATGCTGCTGGGACTCCATGTCCCGTGCAGTCTGCTACTGCTATAAGTTTCAGCCCATTTATTTCCTTAGTCCAGTAAAAATCTCCTGAAATAGTTTGTAACGGATTGTAATACAGAAAATGTTCTTGGAACATGTCCTTCATTTTTTCTACCGTTGGTAAAATACCATTCTGAACGATCTTTGCACGATTTAAGCTTTCCTGGTAATCTTTCTCGTTGTTCACTGTTTCTTTTTTGAACAAATTAAGCGCATCATTCATTCGTTCGTTGTTTGCTTGAGTCAGTTTTATCCTTTTCGAAAGTAATCGATCAATAACATCTAAAAGTTCGCAGGACTGAAATGGTTTAGCGATAAAGTCGTCAGCCCCACGATTCATACCAATCCTGAAATTAGGAACTAGCGGAGCGGCACTTAAAAATATAAAAGGAGTGTTTTCGAATTTTTCAATACCCCGAATAATATCGATTGTTTGCCAACCATCAATTCCAGGCATCATGATGTCGCAGATAATCAAATCGGGCACTACTTTCTTGGCCTCTTCTATTCCTGCTCTTCCATTCTCAGAGCTTGTTACGTCATATCCTCTATGTTCCAATATTTCATAAATAGACTCGCGCATTTGGTTGTCATCCTCTATTAATAATACTTTGCTCATTAGACTTAAATTTAGATTACCCCATAAAATTATTTAGAATAAGGGGGATGACACTTATAGAATTTTCCAACGTTATTAGTTTTCTTTCCAACGTCTTGGGGGCTTAATAAAATACTGAGCATTTTAAACAACCAATAAGAGAAAGCTTAATCACATTAAAACGATTGTGGGCTATAAATTGAACTGAAATAAATATTCTTTGCACGCATAAAAAATTTTAGGCCGAAAAGCATGTAATTAGTTCTACCAGCTAAGTTTCAGGGCCCAGAACAAAGATTATATTAGCTACTCGTATAAAGGAAACATGGGCTAGAGCTCAATACTGACTAAAAAGCGCTATAGTGAACATTTAATTGCTAAAACCTAATTTTCAACTAGTTGTACCTTGCCCCCTCAAGCACTACTTTTTGTGTCCAAGCTTATCACTACCACCATTTTTTCTTAGGAACAGAAATTTCTTTTTCATACCTCAATGAAACGGTATCTCTCAAAGGCGTTCCGTCGGGCTTAGAAGAGCAGGTGCCTTGTCGTTTTATGATTCTCTAATAGAGAGAAAAGTGTCATTTATTTTATACTTTCCAATATACAGGCAACGTTACGGTGAACGAAACCTCCTGGTTCTGCTCCCATTAAGTCCTCAGCCGCAACCCTACTGTCGGAACATCCGACGTACAATGTTTCAGGGTTTTGTTCTTTGTCTAAGTTTTTGAGGTATTCTGAATCCTTCTCAAGTTTGGATGCGACCCACTCTTCGTTATTTTCAAATATTTTTTTATTTCCATCTTTATAGGTTCAAATAATACGCATCTAAATGTAATTATGTATTCAGGAAAAACCAACAGAAAATGGTCAATTCGTTGAGCTCAAGCCCTTGCAGCTTTTTTGTTTCTAGATAAATGGGATCATTTACTAAATCTTCTTATCTGTGCCTTTTATTTTAACGAAGGAAAGCGTAGGTTTAGTTCATGAAATTATTTTTATCCACAGTATTATTATTTGTCACACTTATGTCTAACGCTCAAACAGATACAATTTACAGCCTTTCATTCAATGATATTGAAGGAAATGAAACAAGTGTTTCAAAATTTAAAGGGAAGAAAATCTTGTTTGTGAATGTAGCCTCCAAATGTGGGTTTACGGGCCAATATAAGGAGCTACAAGAGTTGCACGCACAATTTGGTGAAGATGTAGTTCTTATTGGATTTCCTTGCGATCAATTTGGCGGACAGGAGCCGGGAACTGAAACTGAAATTAAAAGTTTTTGCGAAAAAAATTACGGTGTAACCTTCTTGATGGCTTCGAAGGTAAATGTCAAAGGTGATGATCAACACCCAATTTATAAATGGTTGACGTCTAAAGAGAAAAATGGCTCGGACAGCAGTAAAGTAAATTGGAATTTCGAAAAGTACCTTATTGATGAAAATGGACAGTTGATCGGACATTTCAATTCTCAAGTGAAACCAATGAGTGAAAAAATCACATCATTGTTGAACTAGATGAAGGCGGTTTGTCTTTCTTTCTTCTTGTGTCTGAGTTGTCTTGGTTTCACTCAAGGAAACATAGATGGTTTTTTTAAACCCAAAGGGGATTTGGAAATAGCAATTTCTGGCACTTATGTTTATTCAAGAATCTATTTTGCAGGCATAAGCCCTATTTTTTACAAAAGAGACCAATCAATTATTGGGTTATATGGTGTTTATGGGTTAAGTGATAAATGGAACCTCATTGCAAGTCTTCCAGTTATAAATTTTACACCTCAAGATTTGGCACTTTATGCGAAATACAAACTTTATGAATCTAAGTTTAACGCTTGTGAAGTGACCCTTGCTCCGGCTTTTGGTGTTTCTGTTCCTGCTTGGAATTACAATACCGAATCAGGACAGGCAATAGGTCAACAGGCAGTCACAGTTCAACCTAAACTTGTTATGCAGTTTAAACACGCTCGAAATTGGTTTGTTCAAGCCCAAACAGGCTATAATTATTCAATAAACAGTGTTCCGTCCGCTTATGTTGCTTCAGCTAAGGCTGGCTTTATTTACAAAAAATGGTACTTCGATGTCTGGTACGATTACCAACTTTCTATTGGAGGGAAGGATTACGGTGCAGGTGGGTTGGAATCATTTCGCGAACTTGGAGTTTCTTATGAACGGGTTGGTGGAGTGGTGTATGCATCAATCGGAGACCGCTGGGGCGGCTTTTTATCATTAAGCACTGTTCTTTCAGGAAGAAATAGTAGCGACTCAAATACGTTTAATGGGGGCGTTGTTTTAAAGTTTAAAACGACAAAAGAAAAATAGGCAACCAAAAGATTGCTAACCCTTATGTACTGACGTATACATGGGTTGTGGAAGGAACTACTGTGGAGACGACGGTTATTTGGAACTTGGAGCATTCAGGAATACTAGAACTACTCCGACGAGGAAACTATAATTGCTATGTTTGATAGTTTCAACGGTGGATGAAAAATTGAATTTAAGAAGCCAACACCTCGACGATAAAAAGACGTCAGAACCTGAAGATTTTTACAGAGATCTTATTGGAACAGTTTTTTAAAACAAACACTTGTCTGAACGCCTTCGTATTGGCCATAATTGGGGATGAGTGGGTATACATTCTTTTTATAGAGAGCGATGGCTTCTGGTTGTTTGAAACCTGTTTCTAGAACGCTTGAAGTGTAGCTGTTTTCTTTAGCCCAAGCTTCAAGTTCTTTTAAAACTATTATCACCAAACCTTTTCCTCTGGCTGCTTGCTTTGTATACATTCGCTTGATCTCAACGGAATAAGCATTAAACTCTTTAAAAGCACTACAACCAATTGCAATGTCGTTGTAATAGGCCACGATTACATTTTTCAGCGCTTCTAAGCCATTGAACTGTTGGTAAAATTCATGATCGTCACCATCGCGAATTGCTAGATCGACATCGAGTAGGTTGATTAAAGTCAGGAAGTCTTCGTTGCTGGAGTCTGGACGTACGAGGCGATTAAAGCTCATTTAATTGAAATAAAAAAGGCGCCTCGGTTGAACCGCAGACGCCTTAATAAATTTGTATGGAAAACTAGAAGTATTCGTTGTAAGCTTCTGATAAGTTTTCAGCAATCATTGCAGCTGTTCCGCCTTCAATGTGATGTCTTTCTAAAAAGTGAACTAATTTCCGATCTTTAAAAAGAGCAATTGAAGGTGAAGATGGAGGATAAGGCAAAAAGTGCTTGCGGGCTTGAGTTGTTGCCTCACCGTCTACTCCAGCAAATACTGTTGCTAATGTGCTTGGTTTTTTATCATTTGCCAATGAAAGCTTTACTCCAGGTCTCATGTTTCCAGCTGCACATCCGCAAACTGAATTTACAACCAACAATAAACTCTCACCGCTGTTTTCTATTATTTCATCTACCGAATCAGGAGTAACGAGTTGGTTAAATCCAACATCTGTTAAATCCTCTTTCATTGGCTTAACTAATTCTGGTGGGTACATAATATTTCTTATTTAGTTTGATTCTAAATACAAAATTACAAAAATATCTTCCTTGGTATACATTTATTTGAAACGTACTCCAATTCCAACTTCGAGACGGTTATCCAAAAGGCTATATCCGTACTCTTTAATCGAATGTGATGTCAACCCACGGTAGTATGACGCAAACACAAGAAACCCGCCATGTAACTCATAGTCGGCGCCTGCAGCAACCCCCATCGATATAACTGGTGCGAAGCGGGTTCTTATTCCTTCAACGTCTGTTTCCACCAGACGGGATTCTTGATCGTAAATTCGAGTAAAAATATTTCTTCCAACAGATCGCTTTGTATAAGGAGCAAGAGCGATTCTAGGTCCCAAGAAAACAGAAAAGGCACTTCCAGCCTTGTAAGCCCCTTTGCGTATTGGTATTAATTCCCATCTGTACTTAAGGTAAAAGGGAATCTCAACGGTTACGGTTGTGAAATTCGTTAAGAGGTCTTTTGTAATTGTCATCATTGTATCCGGCGCAAAAACATGAGACGTTCGCACTTTTCCCGTTCTAAAATGAAAGTTAAGTTCCGACTGAATCGAGAAACCACTAGCCCAATCACGGCGAAGAAAAAAACCACCACCACCTCCTAGTGACTCACTACCTGAAATTGTTGAAGCTACAGCGTCTGAGGCTTCTAGTTTGAAGTCTGAAAATGAACTGTTTGCACTAAACTTCATTCCAAGATGCATGTCTAGAGGAATGTATTGGTTCAACCCAACTCGGTTTCTGCGTTCCTGACCGAAAGCTGTAAGTGATAAACAGATTAGGGCTACAGTTAAAATTTTTTTCATTATCAAATCTTTTTAATGTTGGGTATGGGCATTTACGAATACTGGCTTCCCAGTTGCATCTCGAGTTGTAATTACAAGACCGACTGAAATTAAAGAGGTGTCTGTCCAAGTTGGTTGGCGATCTGCCTCGAAAGTTAAATTGAATTTGTATCCTTTTTCGATCACTCCAGAAGCAACTTTGTATCCGTGGTATTGAGGCACGTTGAAACCGTCAATGCGTCCAATATCAGCGACAACTTTTCTATGGATTGTCGAGGCACCATCTGGATGGCCAGCTTGATTGGCAACAATACTATCAACAATTACATATACAGATAAAAAGACGGAGTCTTCAAGGTTTTCGAAAAACTGAGTTGTCGTATTGATTGCAATTTTACTCGGATCATCAAAGTTCAATTCATAAGCGGCATTTGCAACAACTGTTGACGATAATGTGTGGTTTATAATTGCCTGCTGGAAGGGTAGAGCACCTAAATTGCTTTGATAAAATGGAAGCGTTAAAATTCCATGCTGCGCCATGTGAGAAGTATAAATTGTGTCATTATTCGATCCGTCTAAGACACCACCAGTAATGGTTGCTAGAACATGAAGTGAATCATAAGACTCTAATTGTGCAGAAAAAGTAGTATATCCAATATCACCGCTGTTGATTGAGTCAACATGTGAATAATGGAAATAAAGAACTTCATTTTTTTCCTCTACGGTTAGAAACTCAGAAGACGTTCCCGTGATCGTTTCTTTTGTACAGCCTGTTATGCAAAGCACCACTATGATAAGTGCTAAAGATATTTGTGTGAATTTCATAAGCGGATTCAGCATTAGTATTTAAATATGGTGAAAATTTAACAATTGTTATTGATCCAATAACCACGCAATAATATGTGGTTTACTCCGATGTTGAAAAAACTGACTCGATAGTATTAATGTAAATATACTGGTATTTCGGCTTTTATTTACTTTTCGGGCTATGAATTGTTGAATTGTAACGTGTAACGTTTACTTCTTTATCAAGATCGTTCCCTTCTAACAGGTATTCTGCGAACTCTGAAGAGATCAAAGGTGCTAGCATATACCCCTTAGCACCGAGGCCATTAAAAATATGATAGTTTCGAAACTCAGAATGCGTTCCCAACAAGGGTCTGCGGTCTCTTGTCGTCGGTCGAATTCCAGCCGTGTGATCAATAACTTCAACCGTTTCATCAATAATATAGGAAAGGTTGTTTAAAATTTCAGTTTTTGCCTCTTCTGTAACATGCGTTGTAGGATCGTTCCAGCCATAAGTAGAGCCAATTTTGAAGGTTTTGTTTCCTTTCGGTAAAATAAAACACTTACGGTTCAAGGAGCAGTCTTCGGGCAGCTGTTCCGACTTAATTGTCAATGTTTCTCCTTTCGTTTGATCTAATGGAAGTGAACCAAACCATTCATTACTGGGATTTAAATACCCTTGACAAAAAATGATATCATCGTATTCGACCCCATTGTACATGGTTTCAGAAAGGTCATCTGAATCAAATTCTGAGTTAACGATCTTTCCACGATCAGAAATCCACTTTTTTACTTTTTCAAAAAAAGGTAGAACTTCAACATAGAAGGTTTCCCTGACACGGCCAGAACCAAATGGGTTTTTGCCTCCAGAAAAAGTATAATCTGCGTCAGTTACCTTATTCATGTATGGCTCAAAATCTTCGCGCTCTTGTTTTTTAAGCCAAAAACCCCTCTCTTGTTCAGTTGAAAACATGCGCCGAATGGGAATCTCATGAAAGAAAGATGAATTCGTTTCCGTTTCGAGCCCCCTGTAAAAATCTTTCAGATAAGGGATGAATTCATCAACGCGCCAACTTTTGGTCATCCGTCTAAAAACAAGAGGGTTAATCATGCCAGCAGCAACGTGAGAACTGAAATTCACACCGTTATCCATCAAGGTAACATCCGCCCCTTTTCGGATCAATTGAATAGCGACGCTAACACCAGAAAGTCCGGCGCCAATGATTAAAAATTTTCGTTTTGAACTTGACATGATGTTAAAAGTAGTTTAAAGCATTTTGTTAGGATAAAAAAACGAATATTTCTACGGCGCAATTATTTGGTTTGAATGGAAGCGGGTTAACCCTTTAGGAAGCAACGAGCCCTTCCTTAAGCTGTTCTAACAAAGGTCGACTCTCTAAAGCATTAACTAAATGCTTTCAATATCAATACAATTATGTATTTGCTCAGCCTTGATAAATCGCGGATTTATGCAATTGCTAAAGTGACAACGCTCACCTCGATTTTTGGTGCAACATCTTGAATAGAGCGAATCAATGCTTCCATAGTTGAGCCAGTCGTAACAACATCGTCAATAATTATAATATGCTTGAAATTTTTTATCGACTTGTGAATAGCAAAAATGGAACTTACATTATCCCACCGTTGAAACCTTGATTTTTTAGTTTGCGTTTCCGAATGCTTGGTGCGTTTTGTATAATTGGATTTAACAGGGACACTAATAATGTCTGATAAACCTTTCGCAAGAGCCTCACTTTGATTGTAGCCTCGAATAAATTCTTTCTTATAATGTAAGGGAATCGGAATTATGGCATCTGCTGTTTTGAAATCATGAATTGAACGGATACTTTTCCCGATTTCTCTTCCGAAATGTTCCCCGATGGCAGAATCGTTCTTGTATTTTAAATTGAATAGCACCTGTTGAATTGCCGCCCCCTTTTTATAATAGAAGTGCGAATAGGTCCGTTTTAATTGAATACGACCCCAAAAACGCTTGTCCGTTTCCGAAGGCTCATTAAATAAGTGAAACGAAGTTCGAACAAGATCGTTGTCACAAATAGAACAAATATGGTTTTCATTGGTGGCGAGTTCATTTTCACACGCTAAACAAGAGGAAGGATAGATTAAATGTCCAAGGTCTTTAATTAACGAAAGAGGTTTCAGAAATTTATTTTGAGTCATGCAGGGGGGTTGAGTAAGAGAATCAAAACTATTAACAAATGAGTGTTTAAAATAACAATAATAATGTATTGACAAAGGGGCAAAAGAGCCTTACTTTTAAGGAATAGACATTAACGCGCCCACAGTCAACAGATTATGATGAATAAAGAATATTTATCGACAAATTTAAGAAGAAGCACTGTGAATATCTTTATAAGAGGTGTTGAAAAAGTCCTTAACGATTGTCTTTAAAGGGATTCACAAACCGAATGTTAATAACGTTAAGGAATTGTGAACTTCTTTAGTTGGTTAAGGGAAGAATTATGACAATATTTGAATGCCACTAGTAAACGAATCATCTGCTAACTACGCATCCGATTTAATAGAGGAAATAGAAACTTTTAGAATAGTAAAAAACGAAAAACCACAATTTTTCGTCAGGATATATATTTGTAAAAAATTAGAGTAATGGAGCAAAAAGAACCAATATTAGTCGCGAACAACAACAGATTTGTTCTATTCCCAATTCAACATGATGACATTTGGGCTTTCTACAAAAAAGCCGAAGCTAGTTTCTGGACAGCCGAAGAGATTGATCTTCAGGCCGACTTAATTGATTGGGACACGAAGCTGAACGATAATGAACGTCATTTTGTTAAACACGTTTTGGCTTTTTTCGCGGCATCAGACGGAATTGTAAATGAAAACTTAGCAGAGAATTTCTTATCGGAAGTTCAATACACAGAGGCAAAATTTTTCTACGGGTTCCAAGTGGCAGTTGAAAACATTCACTCTGAAACGTATTCGCTTTTAATAGACACTTACATTAAAGACACGAAGGACAAAGAATATTTGTTTAATGCTATTGACACAATGGATTGTGTTAAGGTAAAAGCAGATTGGGCTTTACGCTGGATTGATGAAGGTTCATTTGCAGAAAGACTCGTTGCATTTGCTGCAGTGGAAGGAATTTTCTTCTCAGGTTCTTTCTGTTCAATTTACTGGTTGAAGAAAAGAGGCCTAATGCCAGGACTTTCTTTCTCTAACGAGTTAATTTCAAGAGATGAAGGGTTGCACTGTGATTTCGCATGTTTATTATACACCAACCACATCGTCGATAAGCTTCCAAAAGAAACGGTTCAGAAAATTATTATTGACGCTGTTGATATTGAAAAAGAATTTATTCTTGAAGCACTTCCTGTTAAATTAATCGGAATGAATAGTGATTTGATGTCGCAATACATTGAGTTTGTTGCCGATAGGTTATTGTTGGAATTAGGAAACGAAAAAGTATACAACGCAACGAACCCATTTGATTTCATGGAAATGATTTCAATTCAAGGGAAAACGAACTTCTTTGAAAAAAGAGTTGGAGAATACCAAAAATCTGGAGTTTTGAATAACGATGCAGATCAAACGTTCACAATCGACGAAGACTTTTAGATAAAGAAAATAAGACATCAGATACACAAGAACCACAAAATAGATTAGCGCCCATGTACGTAATAAAAAGAGATGAAAGAAAAGAGGCTGTAAAGTTCGACAAGATTACAGCGCGCATCGTAAAGATGTGTTACGGACTAGACCCATTAGTATCCCCTGAAGCAGTTGCCATGAAGGTAATAGAAGGATTATTCGATGGAGTTACAACAACACAATTAGACAACCTTGCAGCTGAAGTGGCGGCCGCAAAAACAATTGACCATCCTGATTATGCGTTGTTGGCTTCACGTATCGCTGTATCGAACTTGCACAAAGAAACAAAGAAGGTTTTCTCTGAAGTAATGACAGATATGCACGATTACATTGATCCAAAAACTGGAGAAAATGCATCTTTAGTTGCAGATGATGTTTATGAGATTATGATGGAGAATAAAGACCGCCTTGATTCAAGCATTATTTATGACAGAGATTTTAGATACGATTATTTTGGCTTTAAAACATTGACGCGCTCGTACCTAATGAAATTGAACGGAATGATTGCAGAACGTCCACAGCAAATGTTGATGCGTGTTTCTGTTGGAATTCACAAAAAAGATATTGACTCGGCAATTAAGACATATAACTTAATGTCAGAAGGATGGTTCACTCACGCAACACCAACTTTGTTTAACTCTGGAACGCCTAAACCGCAAATGTCATCATGTTTTCTTTTAACAATGAAGGAGGATAGTATTGAAGGAATTTATGACACATTAAAGCAATGTGCTCAGATTTCTCAATCAGCTGGTGGAATTGGATTGGCTATGCACAACATTCGTGCAACAGGTTCATACATCAAAGGAACAAACGGTGCTTCTAACGGTATCGTTCCAATGTTAAGAGTATTTAACGATACTGCTAGATACGTAGATCAAGGTGGGGGAAAACGTAAGGGTTCTTTTGCAATGTACCTAGAGCCGTGGCATGCTGATGTCTTTGACTTCTTAGATTTGAAGAAAAATCACGGTAAAGAAGAGCAAAGAGCAAGAGATTTATTCTACGCTTTATGGGTTCCAGATTTATTCATGCAACGTGTGAAAGAAAATGGAGAGTGGACCTTAATGTGTCCGCACGAATGTCCAGGTCTTTCAGATGTGCACAGTGCTGAATTCGAAGCGTTGTACACGAAGTATGAAAAAGCAGGGAAAGGAAGAAAAACAATTAAAGCACAAGACCTTTGGTTTAAAATCTTAGAATCTCAAATTGAGACAGGTACTCCTTACATGTTGTACAAGGATGCAGCAAACTCAAAATCAAACCAAAAAAACTTAGGTACAATTAAGTCTTCAAACTTATGTACTGAAATTATAGAGTACACTGCGCCAGATGAGGTTGCAGTTTGTAACTTGGCTTCTTTAGCATTGCCTAAATATGTTACGGATGAAGGGAAATTCGATCACGACAAATTGTTCGAAGTAACCTACCAAGCGACATTGAACTTGAATAAAATTATCGACGGTAACTTCTACCCGGTTGAAGAAGCTAGAAATTCTAACATGCGTCATCGTCCAATTGGATTAGGTGTTCAAGGGTTAGCTGATGCTTTCATTTTAATGGGGTTGCCATTCGAATCAGAAGAAGCGAGAGCATTGAATAAAGAAGTTTTTGAAACAATCTATTATGCTTCAATGACGGCGTCTAAGGACTTAGCTAAAGTTGATGGAGCTTACGAATCTTATGAAGGATCACCAGTTTCAAAGGGTGAATTCCAATTCGATTTGTGGAATGTTACTCCAACAAACAGATGGGAATGGGATGTGTTGAAAGCAGAAGTGATGGAGCACGGTGTGCGTAACTCATTGTTATTGGCTCCAATGCCAACAGCTTCAACAGCTCAAATCCTTGGAAATAACGAATGTTTCGAACCATATACTTCCAATATCTATACAAGACGTGTATTGTCAGGTGAGTTCATCATCGTAAACAAGCACTTATTGAAAGATCTAGTTAAAGAAGGATTGTGGAACAAAGAAATGCGGCGTATGATTATGACGGCGAATGGTTCTATTCAAAATATAGACATCGTTCCTCAAAGATTAAAAGATCTTTACAAAACAGCATGGGAGATTTCGCAAAAAGCGATTATTGATCTAGCTGCGGATCGAGGAGCTTACATTTGTCAATCTCAATCATTGAACATCTTTATGGAAAATGCAAACTTTGGGAAACTGACGTCTATGCACTTCTACGGATGGGAAAAAGGATTGAAAACGGGAATGTATTACTTGCGTACTAAAGCAGCAACAGATGCAATCAAGTTTACTGTTGACAAAATCGCAACTGAAGAGCCTTCAGAAAAAGCAATAAAAGAAGCAGAGGCAGAAGCATTGGCGTGTTCAATCGAGAACGGTGATGATTGTGAGGCTTGCGGAAGCTAGAAGAAAATGGGATAATATTTTATAAAGCATGTGGCAGCTATGTTATAACAGGTCTAATTTGATTAATAACTGATCCAAAAATATTAATCACAATAAAAAACCCCTCTTAGGTTAATCCTAAGAGGGGTTTTTATCTCTAAGAAAGTCTTTATTTAATCTGGATGATTTTTTGATACAGTGTCGTATGATAACTCGCGGTTAGCGAATTCACCTATGCTCTCATCGTATACATTGCAGTTGCGAATAGGCTTGGCATAAAGGTGAAGGGTACAAGCTCGGCTGTCAGTTGGGTTTTGAAGTGAATGACAACCCATAACATCGGAAATGAATGAAACGTCCCCCGCTTTGGATAGTGTTGAACGTTTAACCATCGGCTCGCCCTCAGCGCCCTTATCGAATAAGATCTCTTTAATTGCTCCTTCCATTACATATACCCAGCACTTCTCGCCGCCATGATCATGGATTGGGGTTGATTGCCCCGGTTCCCAACAAATTAAAATCAGTTCGAAAGCGTCATTTTCTACAACGCAGTTACGGGTGTATTTTTCGTCTGACCATGAATGGTAAGAATCAACTTCTTCAGGGTCTATAGAAAGGGAATGCAGTATTTCGACATAATTCGTCCTCTCCTCTTCGGAAAGTGTCGTAATCAACTCAGTAAATGATCGTATCGTTTGTGTAGTTGTTTGGTCTGTGCTCAAAACTGGAGTTTTTGTCCTTTATGATCAAAATAAATTCAAGGGATCAGCCCAAAAATTTACACGGAATATTTTCTATAATTCTTCTAAGTTATGCAATTTATAGTGTTTTTCGGTGAAAAACGAGCAAAAATTTGATAAAACAGGATCAAAAACACGAGCTTCAAGTAATTTTAGTAGAAACAAACAAATAAGAGGAACAATTGTTTAAAATGACCCTGTACCTTCTTGGGAAACTGTATATTGGGATCAATAAAATTTAACTAGAATGAAAAAAGGATTACTACTAATTGTGCTTGCAGGAATATTTTTAGTTTCATGTGGAGGGGGACAAGAAAAAGAAGCAGCAGAAGCATTTTGTGATTGTTATAAAGATATGGCCGAGGCAAAAGAAGTTGCAGCAAATTCGACAAATACTGATACAATCTTTGAATATGCTGAAGAAATGAAAGAAGTAGGCTTTAAAGCAAGTAAATGTCGGAAAGGTTGGGACGAAAAATACAACAGGAAAGTTGACTTGAAATTGTTCCAAGAAGAAGTCAAAAAGAAAAACAACGCAGTTTACAGCATGGCAGTTAAAGATGGTGCCTTTAAGGAATAATACAAAAACACGAAGCCTCTTTGTTTTGGGCCAACAAAGACAAAGGTTTTTTTGTTAGTGAAGGTTATTTTAGCTCCTTATTTACAATTTCCAATTCATCAAAAAAGGGCATTCCAAAAGCCCTGATAATTGGCTCCTTTAGGAATTTGTAGACAGGAACATTCAGTTCATCTCCACAAGCACAAGCCGGCGAACAAATGTCCCACTTGTCGAAGTTCAAGGCCGTAAAATCATCAAACTCCTTAACACGAATCGGATATAGGTGGCAGGAAATGGGCTTTTTGAAGTCCGTTTTTCCCTCCCTATTCGCCTGCTCAATCGAACATTTCGTTATTCCTTGCTCATCGAAAAACACAAATGCACATTCAGCGCCATTAACTAAAGTCGTTACGGGTTCATTATCTTGGTCTATATAAAATACGCCTTGCTCCTCAATTGCTTTTAAACCTTCCTCTCTCATGTAGGGCTTAATCGCCTCGAGATCATCCTCAAGGATTGAAACCTCTTCGACCGTTAGAGGGGCGCCAGCGTCGCCTTCAATACAACAAGCACCTTTGCAGGCCGCTAAATCACACACGAACTTTTTTTCAAAAATTTGAGTGGACACAACTTTATCTCTGATTTCTACAAGCATGGGACAAAGTTGATAAAAAGAAATCAAATTGTTTACATCGCCAATAAGGAATGTGTTTTATCAAAGAGAATTCTGGTTAAGCACGAAAAAATACGGGATTAATTTTGTCACAATTGTAGCGCTGAGATGTCCTCTTTTTAAAGTGTGTAGCTTTTTTGTTGATGGTGAAAAAACGGCAAAAGAAGTTTGTGAATGTTCGAAAACAGTAGATCACTATAAGGCCGAGAATGTTCGGGAGAAGGTCTTAATCCAGTGTGTCGAACTAATTGTAGAATATGAGGAAAAATAGAAAAATAACCCGAAAGGGCGAGAAGCTCACAATGATTACTTTCCATAGGATTAACTTTTCTTATCTAAAAAACACTATATTTGTACTGAACATATTTCAAAACGATTAATGAGGGGACGGCTGTCCCCTCTTTTTATAGCTAATGATTAGTAAGAAAAACGTAGCAGCATTAATTAAGGAGCGCATGGCCGAGCTGGACAATGGGTTATTTATTGTTCATCTAAACGTTTCGGAATCAGGCATTATAAATGTTGAAATTGATAAGTATGAAGGCAATGTATCAATGAAAGATTGTATGTCGGTATCGAGAAATGTTGAGCACAACTTGGATCGAGAAGATGAAGATTTTGAATTGCACGTTTCATCTGCCGGATTAGACAGGGGATTAAGGGTTCTTCCGCAATACACGAAGAATATCGGACGCCAAGTGAAAGTGAAATTGCATGAAGGAGGTTCTTTAGAAGGAGAGCTTACCGCAGCATCGCACGAGCAAATTACCATTCAAACTACTCGTAAAGAGAAGATTGAAGGGAAAAAGAAAAAGGAGACAATCATCGAAGACTATACGTTTACGATGGACAAAATAAAAGAAACAAAAATTGTTATTTCATTTAAATAGACAACTATGGATAGCTTAGAGTTGACGGAGTCGTTTTCGGAATTCAAAGAATTAAAGAACATCGATAAACAAACGATGCAACACGTCTTAGAAGACGTTTTTCGTGCAATGTTGAAGAAAAAGTTCAATACAGATGAGCACATCGATGTTATTGTAAACATTGATAAAGGGGATGTTCAAATTTTCTTAAACAAGGAAATCGTAGACGACGGTGAAGTTGAAGATCAAAATACTGAGATTGCTTATTCAGATGCAGTCAAAATCGAACCCGATTTTGAAATAGGAGAAGAAGTAACAGAAGAATTCAAGTTTGTAGATTTCGGAAGACGTAATATTCTTTCATTGCGCCAAAACTTGATTTCTAGAATCATGGAGCTGGAGAAGGATCACCTTTATAAAATCTACAAAGAACGTGTTGGAGACATCATCACTGGTGAGGTTTACCAAGTTTGGAAGAAAGAAATCATGGTGCTTGATGATGAAGGAAACGAATTAATACTTCCTAAGTCAGAGCAAATCCCATCAGATTACTTCAAAAAAGGAGAATCAATTCGCGCAGTAGTTGCGAAAGTTGACATGAGAAATAGTAGCCCAGTTATTATTCTTTCACGCACAGCTCCGGAATTCCTTGAAAGATTATTTGAATTGGAAGTTCCAGAGGTGTTCGATGGTTTGATTACAATCAAACGAATTGTTCGTGAGCCAGGAGAAAGAGCAAAGGTAGCAGTTGAATCTTACGATGATCGTGTGGATCCAGTTGGAGCTTGTGTTGGTATGAAAGGATCTCGTATCCACGGAATTGTTCGTGAGTTGAGAAATGAGAACATTGATGTAATTAATTATACAAACAATCCTCAACTATTTATTCAACGTGCACTTTCACCAGCGAAGATTACTTCAATTGAAATTGATGAGGAAGACAAAAGAGCAAAAGTATTCTTAAAACCAGACCAAGTTTCCTTGGCTATTGGTAAAGGAGGACATAATATTAAACTTGGTGGCCGATTAACTGGCTACGAATTGGATGTATATAGAGAAGGCGAAGTAGATATTGAAGATGTAGATTTAGAAGAATTTGCAGATGAGATTGATGGCTGGATCTTGGATGAGTTGAAAGCAATTGGATGTGATACGGCGAAATCAGTATTGAAGATAACAGTTGAAGACATGATTAAGAGAACAGACTTGGAAGACGAAACGATCCAAGAAGTGTTTAAGATACTGAGGTCTGAATTCGAGTAAATCAGCATAAAACAGTATATTTAGCACGATTTAATAGATAATCAAAGGACGCATAATTAGATGGCAAGACCAATAAGACTAGGAAAAGCAGCAGGGGAATTAAACGTAGGTATGTCTACCATCGTTGAGTTTCTTGAAGGCAAAGGAGTAACGATAGACGTTAGCCCGAACACGAAGCTAGCACCAGAACAGTACGAAATGTTACGTACAGAGTTTGCTGCGGACCAAGATCTGAAGGAGCAATCTAAAATGGTGACTCCGTCACGTGAAAAACGTGAAACAATCTCGCTAAGAGATAAGAAGGAGGACACTCCTGAAGTTGAAGAAGCAGCTCCTGCACCTATTGTAGAAGAAGTGAAAGCTCCAGAACCAACACTAGATCCCGCCCCTGTCGTTGAGGAGGTTGTCGAACCCTTTGCTGAAGAGCCAGATCCAGTTTCAACGCCGGAACCAACACAAACTCTAGAACCAATAAAAGAAGAACCGGCTGATGAAGGGATGAAAGTGAAAATGGTCGGTAAAATAGACCTGGATTCAATTAATTCTAAAACACGACCTGATAAGAAACCAAAAGCTGCTAAGAAGAAAGAGCCGAAGCCAGCTGCGCCGAAGGCAACACCTGTTGTTGAAGCGAAGAAGGATGATGCACCGAAAGCTGCTGAAAAGTCAGTGAAAGATGACGCTCCTAAAAAAGAAGAAGCTGAAAAAGAGGAGCCCAACGGTGTAAAGAAACCTGAAACGGAAACAATTCGTGTTCAGCGAACAAAATTGGCAGGACCTAACGTTGTGGGAAAAATCGTGCTTCCAGTTGAAAAACCAAGAACACCTGGCCCGTCATCAGCAGATCGTAAGAAACGTAAACGAGTTCGTAAAGTTGACGCTAGTAAATCTTCGCCAGCAAGACCAACTGGAGGGGGGAATCAAGCAGTAAGACCGAAAGGAACAGGAGCTCTAGGAGCGAATTATAAAAAAGGGGGTGGTAATCGTGCAGACAGACCTGAGATTACTGAAAAGGACATCCAAAAAGAAATTAAAGATACGCTTGCCCGATTATCAAATAAAGGAGGTAAATCGAAAGCAGCGAAGAATCGAAAACAAAAAAGAGAAAACGTAGCACACCGTCGTGAAGCTGAAGAAATTTTAGCTGCCTACGATGAGAAAGTTTTGAAATTAACGGAATTCGTTTCGGTTTCAGAATTGGCAACGATGATGAATGTTGGTTCTACTGACGTTATTTCAGCGTGTATGTCTCTTGGAATCTTTGCTTCGATCAATCAACGATTGGATGCGGAAACGATTAAGATTGTAGCGGAAGAATTCGGATTTGAAGCTGAATTCGTAAGTGCGGAAGTTCAAGAATCGATTCCTGTTGTTGAAGACAAGGAAGAGGACTTAATGCCGAGAGCGCCAATTATTACGGTTATGGGTCACGTCGATCACGGTAAAACATCATTACTTGATAGAATTCGTGACGCAGATGTAATAGCGGGTGAGGCCGGCGGAATTACACAGCATATTGGCGCATATAGCGTTACACTTAAGAGCGG
>TARA_B110000459_G_scaffold53689_1_pt1 | contig 27803 bp, 29 predicted proteins | sample TARA_B110000459 | Tara Oceans TARA_B110000459 (sample SAMEA4398296) | marine metagenome | biome: Polar Biome; feature: [SRF] surface water layer (ENVO:00010504); material: water (ENVO:00002006), including particulate matter (ENVO:01000060) such as... | depth 5 m | reverse complement strand
GGTGGAGCTGCTGCTTCTTTCTATGCTAGTGTCTTTATTGATTCTGACGATAGTGCATATAGATTAGATCCAAATAGTAACTCTAGAATCAAGCATCTTAAAGTTTCTGCTTCAACTGCTAACGCAAGATATGACTTTGCTGCTCTTGAAGTTAGAGAACTTAATTATGCGGGTGCTCAAGCTGCTAATGAAACAATAGCACCAAGAATTGGTTTCCACTGGGGTGGACGAGTTGCATCGCAGATTATGCTTCAAACAAATGGTGAGATCCAGATTAGAAACAATCCTGGTACTGGCTATGAAAATTTTAGAGCACAGATTGGTTACTTCCAAGGTGAGGTAAGAGCTCCTCGTTATTACGATTCAAATAATCCTGCCTACTATGGTGACTTTGCTTCTACATCAATAACAAACATAATTGATAACCGTGGTGAAATTTATAACGATGGTTGGTTCCGTAACGATACAAGCGGTCGTGGCCTATATAACACTGCTACTGCAATGCATTGGTACTCAACTGCAAATAATGCTTGGAGAGCTTATTCAACTTCAAATACTTCTAGAATTGATATGCACACTTCTGGTAATAACAGACGTGGTGCATTCTATGCAAATAATAGTAATGAAGTAGGTATTCTATCGCAAGATGATGGTTGGGCGTTACAAACTACTAACGCTAAAGTAGATTCACATCATAACTTCTATGCTCCTATCATGTATGATAGAAACAACCCTGCTTACTATGTAGATCCTAACGGTACTTCTAACTTATATACTGTTAACATCAACGCTCAATCTGCAATGGCTACTCAAAAAGCTTGGGTTGCAACTAATTACGGTCACGGTGTTTACGGTGTTTATAGTGCATCTCGTTACCAGCACGTTTGGTCAATGGGTACTTCTTATAACTTACCTGCAAATGGTTCAGATACTTCTGGTGCAGCTGGTAACTTATATGGTTTAGCTTGGTCTTATAATCCAGGTTATGGTGGCGCAAGCAATAACATTCAGTCTAAAACTGGATTAAACCACCAGCTTCTATTAATGATGAACGGTACTACGTACTTTGCTGCTGGTAACGGTATGTGGACAAGCGGTATTAGTACATCTACAAATAGCCATCGTGCTCCGATCTTCTACGATACTAATAACACTGCTTATTACTTCGACGGTGCATCGATTAACTCAACACGATTTGAAGGTGTAAGTTCTCGTACTAAAGCACATATGGCACTATCAGGTCAGACTAGATCGTCTGCTGAATACTATATGGCAAGACCACGTATTACTAGTGATACTAACTATTGGACTGGTTCAATGGGTTGGGGAACTCAGGACTTCAACACGGTTGCTAACTGGGGTTCTGGTTTCATCGATACGTGGTCTAATCCAGGCAACCAACCTTCTGGTACATCTCACTGGGTTGGTACTCAAGCTTATCACTACTCGAATGGCTCAAGCCGTTATGGTTGGCAGATGGTTGGTGGACCAATTGAGAACTTACGATTCCGTTCTACTTGGGGCGGATTCAGAGCTTGGAGAACAATTCCAGTACTAGGTGTTAACAACGGCAACGGTGCTGCAATATACGCTAGTAGCTTTATTGATTCTAATAACACTGGTTTCTATTGTGATCCATCATCAGGTACTAACCTTAATGGCAATTTGCGTGCTACTGAGATTTACACTCGCAGTTGGTTACGTAATGACAATGCTCGAACTGGTCAGTACAACCAAGCAACTGGTGCTCACTCTTATTCATACCAAAATCAGTATTGGGCTATCACTGGTAACAATAACTCTTCATCTATGTCTCTACAACTTAGATCAACGTTTAACGGTACAATGTGTCGTTGGATGTACGGTGACAGAACTTGGTCTGGTGATCTTAACGCTGCTGGCCAATGGCAGTTCCAAACTCGTCACACAGATGGTTACTCACCATCTCTAAGATTCATTGAATCTGGTAACGAATCTTGGACTGGTAACATTGGTAACGATGCTGGTAAGATTGAATATCACTCAAACCGTTTCTATATCGAAGCTGGTGGTAACTCAAACAGAATCTGTCAATTCCGTCGTAATGGTTCAGATAGATCTTATGTAGATAACAACGGTCTATATGTCGGTACAGCAACGTCAGCAAGATGGGCGGATTTGGCGGAACGATATACTGCTGATGCAATCTATGAAAATGCTACTGTTCTTGGTGTTAACCTTGATGGTGATTCTGAAGCTACTTTATGGCAGCCAGGAATGCCTTTATTAGGTGTTATCTCTACTAACCCAGCTGTTCAAATGAACGATATGGGTATTGAGCCAGGAAGCACTTCAGTTAAAGCTAAAATGAATCCCTTCATTGCTCTTAAAGGACGTATTCCATGTCTAGTAAGTCAACCGGTTAAGAAAGGCCAATGGGTTATCCCAGATGTCGACGGAAAAGCTAAAGGTGTAGACTACGGTACAAGTGGTATAAATAGTTATGAGATTATAGGAATTGCTCTTAGTGATTCCGAAAATGGAGAAGTAGAGGTGAAAGTATAATATGGCAACATATGCATCATTAAATTCAAGTACACAATCACAGTGCGGGGCTCAGCTCCGTACTTTTGATAAAACAGTTGGCTACTATATCAACAGTTATGTTAATGGCACTGGAGTTACAAGTTACTCACGTGGCCAATGGCATTATACACGATATGAATATGTAAATGCTTCAAATAGTGTATACAGCAATTATCTAGATAGTAGTCTTTACACAGGTCAGATCATTAGATCTAGTGATGTACAGAATTCTATCACAAGTATTGTTAGAAGAACAGTAGACGTGATAGAAGGTAGAATGGACAACAGAACTATCAACGCCTATTACTGCCACGCTAGTTGTCACTCATCATGTCACTCATCGAGAGGTAGACGATAATGGTTATGACAAGAGCAGATGTGAACTCGTGGGTTCAATCTTATGGCGGCGGACAACTCCGTACATTTGATAAGACTGTAGGAATTTATGTAAACGCGTATGTATATGCAAGCGCACCGGCATCCAGTTATTCTACTGGACAATGGTTCTATCACAGATTTGAGTATGTCAATGCGAATAACAATACATATAATAACTATGTAGATGGCACAATTAATACGGGTAATGTTATGTATCCAATTGATATTGTAGACACACTAGAAGATTTAACAAGAAGAACAGTAGACGTGATAGAAGGTAGGCTGTCAAACAAAACTATCAACGCTTATTACTGTCACGCAAGCTGCCATAGTAGCTGCCATTCATCGAGAGGACGACGCTAATGTCAATGCAAAAATCATACTGTAAACAAATGCGGTATTCAGGCCCAGAAAGTTTATCGCCAGGTGATGCAACTAAATTTGATGTGTTAATTCAAATGGAAGTATTATCAGGATGTGAACAAGCTTGTCTAGGTTGTTTCGTTGATAAGAATATTGATCCTGCGATGAATCAACAAATCATTGATAGAGCAAAAGAATTAACAGATGGGGTTTTAAGAACAGGTCTTAATCTTAGAGAATTTGTTATTGGGCCAACTGACTTCTTTACAGCATCTAATACCGAATCTGTTTTAAACAACAAAACTGTACAAGAAATTATGCGCGAACATACTAATGCGCGTATTGCTGCACCTGCAAAATTTGATGTAGCAACAATGGAAAGAGTACAAGAGATATTTAATATCCTTGATGACGAAGATAAATTCCGTCGTGAAATGATTATTGAATTTATTATGCCAATTGGTAGAGTAGATCAAATGTTAAACGACATTCTTTATTACGAAGAAGTAATGAGAAAAGTAAAGTTCTTTAAAGAGAACACACCAAAACAAATGGATTGGTCTTGGACATTACAAGCATCTAATGTTGTTGGTAAATCAATAGATAAAGAAACATATAATAAAATTATTAAACGCTCAGTACAAGATTACGAAACAATTGTTGAAATGAATCCTGCATTCTCAAGAGCACACAATGAATTAGTTCAGCGTAAAAACCTATTTGGCTGGAACGAATTCTTGGGAAGAGTAATTGATGAAGGTAATGCTAACGAGACAGTAATGTCGATGGCTCACCTATATTGTAATTCTATTAACTTTGTTGGTATCACTATCGTTCCAGGCGCTAATGGTCCAACCACACACTTAAATGTTATGTTACACGAGCAAGCATTCTTCTTAAAGAATAAGAATCTCGATGTTACTGGTTTAACATTCGAGCAAATACTTGATAGGAAAAATCAACTTATTGCTAAAGGTATAAATAGATCGAGTAAGGTAAAAGATTGCAATGGCTGTCAATACGCAATTGCTTGTGCAAGTAGATTGGTATTTGAAGCTCAAGAAACATTAAAGATTGATGGTTGTGTATTGAATAAAGATGTATTAAATCATTATAATCCATATGATTGGACCTGGAATGATGATGCAACTAAAAAATTAGGAGAAGCTTCATGATCGGGCAAAGTTTATATTATCTAAATAACAAAAAGTATATTACAAATACTCAAAATATTGAAACAATAGTAGGCGAATTAAATTCGTTTTACCATACACAGACACCAAGACCTATCGTAGTTGTGCACCCAAACCGACAAGAAGGTGCTCAGCTTATTGAAGCACAGATTCTCCAAGTAGCTGAAAGTGCAAGAACTGGTGTTTCAGAATTAATATCTTTTGAATTTTTTAATGATATAGCTAATTCAACTTATATACAAAACAGTGATAAAAGAATTATTGCTTTTTACGATGAAACAGATATGCTTCATTGTTACTGCCGTTATATCTCTGGCCTATTGCAAGCTTCTGGTTTTTATGCAGACGCTGATCCTGCTGTTGATATTGACGTAATTACTTGTAACTTTATTACAGCGGTTATAGAAACTGATAGTATAATTACTTTAATGAGTGACTCTGAAGTTATGCAAAACGCAGGCACAACATGTGCTGCTACATTAGCAAATGCAGAAACACCAAGATTTGAGTTAGTATATCAAAACGGTAAAAACTTTAGTTACGATTTATTATTCTACTTAAATGATAACTACCCGTGTACAGGTGTATCAAATCTACTCGTAGAAAAATTCACAATTCATTCTTCTGTTATGGCTCAAGATGTTATGGAACACTTTACTTCACGTCGCCACTATTCAGCATATATCATGTCAGTAATTGATTATATGAATGCAAACGCTACTGAAGCAAATGGTTGGGCTACTGACAAAAAAGAGTTCTTCAGAGATGTATATGTTAATGCAGCAAACGCAGGTAACTATCAGTTAGCATTCTATAAACTTAAAGAGTTGTGGGATAAAGTTAAAGATAACGCAGCGTTTATTCAGGTACATACAGATAAAGCGTCACAGCCGGATGGTTGGGAATATATGGATCTTTATACAGAGATCAATAACGTGTTTCCAATTGTTCAAAAGGTATTGGAAAGAAACTTTAGTAGTGAAACTATTACAGATGATTTAAGATTAATTAATACAGATGTACAGTTTTTCTCTAAGAGACAAAACAGAATTCCTTACCTTATCCACAAATATCCATTAATATAATTGAAGGTACTTATAATATGAGTGACAATGAAAAAAAAGCATATAAACTTCCACTTGCTCCACAAGATCTTGTAGAGATTTACAAGCTTAAAGAAGCAGAAGATGATTACGTATTGTGGGTAAATTACCTAGAGTCTAAAGAAAAGCTTTCGGCTGAGCATATTGTTATTTACTTAGCCAATACTAATTTTAAAACAACATTTTCTCACGTTGATGAAGAGCTGATGTTAGCTTACATTAAATCAGACTTTATGATTGATGCTGGGTTGTTGACAAGATTTGTTGTAATGTTATTAAAGTTAAGATTCGGACATGAAATAAATCATCTGGAAGAAGAGCTTTTTAATATGTGGCCAAAAGAAGATATGTTTAACTTTATAGACAAACATATTAAATTGGTAAACGAATTAGCAGATACAATTGCTCAAGTAATTCCTTTTGTACTATGTACATTCTATAATAATCTACCCGATGATATGAAAATGTTAGAAGTAGAAGTAGCTGAGGCTGTAGAAGGAATAGAAGTAATTGACGTACCATCTAATATTGGTCCTAATATCGCTAAACTAATTATAGATGGATGGGATGGATTTTTACTTGTATGCCACATGATAGGATTTAAACAAGAATACAATAAGCAAGTATATAATGACAAGCCAGCTTTCTTTGGAAAAGATTTATTCTTTCTTTTCACACAATCTAATATTACTAATAATATTCTAAATATTATGCCTCCAGGATTTATTATTAGCCACGAGAAAATTGTAGAGAAAACTCCAGAGCAGATTGTAGAAGAGGTTGTAGCAGATAAGGCGGTAGAAGAAGGCGATGATAGTCCATCTGAATAAAACTCATGCCGGCTATTACAACTATGAAGAAAACAAAAGTCCAATTAATAATGATTTCCTCAGAACAGAAATTAATTTAGACATACTTCATGGATGTAGTCAGATGTGTCCTGGCTGTTTTATTCCTCGTAAGAACCTTACAAATTCAGATCATTTAACTACACTCTATAATACACTGCTTGAAAGTAGTTATTATCCGGATGAAATCGTTGTGGGTCCTACTGACATATTTGATGCAGAGAACTTTGACGAGATCATGGAACATCCTGCTATGAAAGACTTATATGGTATATCTGCCATTGGGTTTCTCACAACACTTAATCAACCTATTGAAGTAATAAAAGAAAAGCTCGAAAAGATCTGGAGCTTATACGAAGGTATTGATAGAACACCTGATATCGATTTTAAAATTGTTTTAGATATTAATCAATATATTAATAAAGATATTCGCATGATTGATTGGTACAAAAAGCTTGCGCTGTTTGAAGAAGGTTCAGTTCAATTAAGAGTAAATTGGTACGAAGGAATCTTTGATAAAATATCTTATAACGATTTATGCCAAAAAGTATTCGATGATTTTAATGCACCGATTGTAATTACTCCGTCGTTCCTTACAGATAGAAATGTAAGAGGCAAGGTTGATAAGCATTTAAAAATGTTTAGAGAAGATCTATTAAATCAAAATATAGATTCTAAATGGCGTAACTTATATACGTTCTTTGATTCTAGGTTTAATGGATATGGTTGTCAGAACTATAGTTTTTATAATGGAAAGATATATGTTAATCCATTTTTATACGATGCTATTATACAAAGAACACCAGAGTTTGAATCAAAAATAGATGAACCTACTCTATATGAGAATTTAGAGTACGCAAAAACTACTGACGATTGTAATGGGTGCGAATTCTTAATGAGTTGTGCCGAGCGCAATATTCATATGTATATGAGATCAAGAAAGATTAAAGGATGTGTTGCTTTAAAGGAGTACATGCATCATGCCAATAATTAAGAATAATCTTTATTACGAACTGACCACAGAGACCCAAACGAAGCCCGTCAGCGCCGTTAAGATACAGTTGGATGTACTAGATGGATGTCACCATAAGTGTCCTGGATGCTTTGTTCACCGACGCGGGAATGCATCTGATGTACATCAACTAGATTCAGCTAAGGAATTTATAAGAAACATTACAGACAAAGGAATACTCGTAGATGAAATGCTAATCGGTCCAACTGACTTTTTAGCATCAGAAAACTTCTATGAAGTAATGCCACACCTAGTTGATATTGTAAACGAAAACTCTCCTATCTTAGCATTCGTATCTACATTAATTGATGGCGATATTCCGAGGTTTTGTGAATTCTTAAAAGATAATATTAATCTAGATACAGAAATTGAGATCGGTATTGCAACCAATCCTCATAAGTTTATGTCAATAGATTATATGGCAGACATGCAAAACAAGTTAAGATATTTAGATGAACATATAAAGCATGAAATAACATATACGTTTGTTGTAAATATTAAAGACTATGGATTAGATTATGCTGCCTTACACGAGCATGCTGTAAAAACATTCGATACCATATTAGATTTTATTCCATCTGTTTCAAGATCTCATAGAGCAAATATTATATTAGAAACATTAGATAAGTTTAATGACTACTTTAATGTATTGACAAGAGATTCAACTTTGAATAATATAATGGTGGATCATTCTCATGCAGGAATGAATTACACTGTTTTAAATTACAAAAGAGGCGAGTGGTATTTAAGCCCGTTTATGTATGAAAATATGGCTATCTATCATGATATGTTTAAAGTTCAAACGTTTGAAGATGCTGTAACTATTACTGAATCGCAAATAGATAGAGCAAAGAATACTGAATGTGAAAGCTGTCCTATGTTTTTCTCATGCTATAATCGTAAAATTATTTTGTTAAGAGATTATCTCGGTGTTGATAGATGTATTGCACCCAAAGAAAACATGATAAATAATATACATAACTATAACGCTCCTGCCCAAGAAATGTATGACTGGGATGGGTATTCTGTAGACGCCGATAAAAAAGGTTATAGGAAAAAGTTTCTTGTAACAGAAGACGGCGACGAAAGATTAGATAGGATAAAAGATATTTCTTATGTTAAATAACGAATGGAAAAGCATTGTAATTGATGGCAAAAAGCTCGAAGAGTTTAGTGCTATTTCTTCGATGGGTACATACAAGATACAAGTTAATTTAGAAATACTTGAAGGTTGTTCTTATATGTGTCCTGGATGTTTCGTTAAACGTAGAGGTAATTGGAATCCAAAATCAATTAATCTATTTCATGCACTTGCATATGAATTAAAAGATAGAACTGATATCGTATTAGATGATATCGTAATCGGACCGACTGATTTCTATGGCGCTGAGAATCTAGAAGAAATTATTAATAACCCAAGACTTGCAGATGCAATTTTAATGATGCCTGAAGATAACAGAAATGTTCAGCATAACTGTTCTATCCTTGGTTCATTATCAGAAGAAGATATTGATAGTAAGATTAAAGCTATTGAGAACTCACCACTGGGTAAAGCAGTAGAAGCTTGGGATGTTCAAATAGCTTTAGATTTAAATAGATTAATGACTGATATAATTTATATGGAAGCACTCGATAGACGAGTAGAAACATTTAAAAATAGTTCTCTAAACTTTGAAATTAGTATGGCTACTAATATTGTTCAAGGTGTTGAAGAAATTCTATTTGCAGCGATTGACTTTGTAAGAACTAAATACGAAACAGTAATTGAAGTATTGCCGTCAGTTGTCCGTTCATTTAATCATAGTGCAAAGCATGGTGATAAGCTATTTGAATGGAATGATATGCTTACTCGCCTGTCGATGGATCAGAATAGATTTAAAAATAAATTTCATTTCCTACAAGGAGATGTTTCTCACAAGGCTTTCCATTATTCTGTAGTAAGTGTATATCAAGGTGATATGTATATGTCGCCATTCATATATGAGAACGCACAAATACACATAGATGATTTTAAAGTACCAGTTAATGGTTCGCTTGTTGATTCTATTTTAAACAAAAAGAACGAAGTTGTCAATAGCCAAATTGAAAAAAGTTCTGATAAAGAATGTGGTTCTTGTAAGTATTTAAATATATGTGCTAATAGAATGGTTCCTATGATAATGGATACCGTGTTTGATGGAAGAAAAGAATGCATCTTAAACAAAGATGTAATCAGTTTATATGATGATGAGGTTTATAGTGGGAATAGTTACTAACAACAAAGCTGCTGCCCAAGCCGATAAAGATTTTAACTTATCGTTTAATGAAGGGCACGAGATTAAAGTTCAATTTAATTGTGAAGTACTTGCAGGCTGCGAATTTCGATGTCCCGGTTGCTTTGTAAATAAAAAAGGAACTAACATTGGTAGCTTTGAAAGATTACATAATGCTATAGATCTATTTAATACTAATGGATACCGTGTGTCAACCATTAATATTGGTCCAACTGATTTATTCGGTAATAACAATATCCTTGATCTATTAAAAGATGAAGTATTCAGAGAATGTTTAAGTAAAGTAACAACAATACAATTCGTAACTACATTAAATCATATAAGCTATGAGGTAATTGATTTATTAAATAGTATTCCAAAAGCGCCAGGCTTTATGTATGATTGTAATATTGCTTTAGTACCACCCGTTAACTGGGCAGCCATAGAAGATAAATTAGATTTATTAAACTACTTTAAAGACGATCTAAATTATTATATGGTTCACAATATGGGCAATAACGATCTTTATAATGATATGGTTGTAGATATGGCAAAGGTTGCTGATGAACGCTTTGATACTATATTACAATTAAATCCTTCATTCTTTCGTGCTCCTAAATCATCTTTACAAAAGCATTTAATTAATAAATGGAAATCATATGATTTTAGTGATGAATTATATCCTAAAACTATTATAGATAAAGCTCAAGGCGGTTCATTAGAACTTAATTATACATATTGTAATGAAAGATTCTTTTGGACTCCATTCATATATGATATCGCTTTAATTGGTACAGAAGAATTTGAAGTCAAAGACGAGAATGATATCGAATCTTGGACAAGTACCAAAGAAAATCAATTTATGAAACAGCTTACTTATTCAGCAAAAACAGATAACTGTTCAGGTTGTCCTAATATGATGACGTGTATTGATAAGGGAGTACTCTCTTATATGGAACATCATTCAATTCTTGAGTGCGTGTATCCCGGCGTGATATCTACCAATAAAGGTTGATGGAAATACTGATTGGTGCTCGCCGAAACCTTGTCTAGTTGTCTTATGCATTTCAATATCAAAATGTTTATCATGCATTGGGTAGATAGACATGATTGGTGTCCCGTATTTAAGCGTAACAGTGTAATCTTCATCTTTAATAGGGAACACAAGGAATACATTTAAAGTGTGCTGATGTGTGAAATTTGAAATCCCAGGTGATACTAATATATCATGCTTACGCAAGTCTTCAGCGTAATGGCATTCTGTTAACATATACTCGCCAGGAAAGTTTGATTTAACACACCAAGGACCGTGCAACTTAAATACTGTTCTATTTGGATATAATGAATTACCATATTGTTCCGAATGATGCATAGCACCTTCAACTATATGAGAATCATGTATTGGCTCAATAGCTTCAACATCACCGTTTGCTTTTACTTTAAAGATAACATCAGACCATAGCTTTAACGTAATTGCTTTGCGCATATAGTCTACAACACCAGGACAAGTTTTAATCGTCGGTGTTGGTACAGATATACCTGCCCTAGATCTATATTGATCAAACGAATTCTTAATATCTTTCCACCACGATGGCGGTTTAGTTCTAGATTGTATTGGCTGCATTTCAATTAAAGTATCGTGCGCTGTATAGAAATCTAGTTTATTTTTTTGCTTCTTCAACATAATCAAATCCTGTTATCAAATTCTGTGGTGTCTTGTCCATATAATTGAACCACAATCTCATAATACAATCTGGTAAGTCACGTTCACGTGTTTTCCAGTCCCATTGTGTGTAACATCTAAAACCACACTTATCCCACCACTTACAAGATAAACAGCCGTTCTCATCCATATAAGCTTGCATCATTGACGCATTATCTTTTCGATGTAACGGTGTATTGAAATCTTCGGGTGTATATCTATCCCAACGACAATTAGATGTACTATTGTCTGGAAATATAGTAACCTTATTCAGAGCTAAGCAATGCATATGGTTCTTATCATTATTTATCAGATCCTTAATAGGATTGATGTCTGGATAATTATGATAAACAAACTTTAAAAACTCAAGATATAAACTATCACTTGGTATTAAATGACTATAACCTTTATCTGGAATATAATCATCAAAGTAAAAGTTATCAAACTTTTCGTATAGATAATGAAAATACTCATCGTCATCTGCCATAAATCTTTCAACAGAAGGAACAGTCGCAACCATATTAATTGATGTAATATAATCAGCAAAATATTCTATATTCTTAGCATATGGTCCTTTAGTAGGTCTACCATCGAAATCATATGAGCAAATGATATATGACGGAATACCAATATCATTTAGATCATCTAGAAGTTTCTGTACTCTATCGCGTTTAACAAATTGAAACGATGTTACCCAAACTACTTTAATGTTTTGCTCGTGTTTATCATAGATCTTTTTAATCTCTACCATAAAATCATAGTAAACAGGATATGCCCAGTCAGATATTCTATCTTGAAACAACTCGCCGCCTAGCATATTAATCTGAATAACGTCTGCACGGTTTTTCATCTTAATAACGTGTTCTTCAACTAATGGAATCTTAGAGAATATTTCTGCTCGAGATAAACCAACATGCGACTTCTTGTCGTGGTGACAGAAAGAGCAATTGAGATGACAATTTTCGAATAACGTCATCTCAATTTCAGCAATATCTGGCCGCTTAGTCTCAAGTAATATCTTAGTCATAGCATCAGCGGCAGGATTAGCAGCTTCTGCTAACCCTTTATTCTGCTGACGATCAGTCGATATCATCCTAGTTGGTATCAATGCGCCGTTTGGAAACTTAGGTACCAAAGAACATTTCCTCTCGATAATACTCGTAAATATCCGGTACCATACCAAGGTCCTCGTTAAAGTCTAACTCTTTCAGAATAGCATCGTAGATATTTTCATCTTCAGAATAAGGTACAAAGTATGGATCATTCCCAAACAATAGTTCAGGATCGTCTAATACTTCATAAAAATCTTCGCCGAAGTCTTGCTCCAACCATTTAGCATAGCATATTGCTACTACATATGATTTTGCTGGATAAATCCAATCAGGGACATACTGAGCAAAATGCATTAGCACATCATCAACAATATCCTCTGAATAGAGAATGTCTTCGTCTTTTAGATCGTCTTTATGTTTTTTATTTGCGTGGTGAAACGCAGCTTGTCTAGCTTTCCAATCCTTCATCATACCAGTCTAATAACCCCTTATATCCATTACAACCATAATTTAAGTTCTCTACGTATTTGTAGTGCTCTGTTAAACAACCACCGAAGTATTTGCAGTTCTTACAAATATCCGAAACACCAGCTGTCTTTTCTCTTTTCGTCCACTCCTTATACTTATAAAAAGAAGTAAGCTCTGTAAAATATTCGTTACCTAATAGATCAAAATCTAGTACACCAAAATTACCACTTGGTGTTACATAAACGTGATCATCGGAAAATGCATTGTATTTCCCGTCTAAACAATCTTCTATCTTATCTTGATTTAAGAATTGCCATTTCTTTTCTTGTGGATTATCAATCCATTCTTTAATAAAGTTTTCAAACTCTAAATCTGTAACTCTTTGATTCCTGTGAGTAGTAGAACTAAATGGTTTAATCTCAACACATTTTAAATTACTCAACGCGTTAAACGTAGAAATCATGAAGTCGACATTGGTATTTATAACCTTTTCCGAAGCTAATGTCAATACCGAAAATGGTCTTGTAAGCATCATCATATTAGTTAGAACGATTTGTTGTTTTTCTCGTGCATCAAAATCATATGATACCGATAACTCTATATCGTCTCTAAGGAATACATCACGTACTGCAGATAGATTTGTAATAATAGAAATTGTTGTGTCGTATGTGGAATGTATTCTATCTATTAGTTCATTCAAATAATCATCTTGTAATAAACCAATCTCACCCCCATATAAATCAACGTGAGATATAGGAATATCAATCTCAGCTAACCTATCCATAATAACATCAATCTTTGTAGTTGTTCTATCACGCAACTGTTCTTTACTTAAATAGCAGAAGTCGCAGTTAAAATTACAAAAGTATGTAGGATTAATCGATACAGAGAACATCTATTCCCTCATTAACATATGGTGTTACAGAAGCTGAACTCATACCATTAGATTCTAAAATACGTGGTGCAAGACCTTTCATTCGTTTACAATGTTCTTCAACGGTTCCTTCTCTTTTCATATCACGTACTGTTTTTCTGCAACCATTACATATTTCAAACATAGGACAAGTATAGCAAGCCATCTTCATTGTTTGTATAGTTGGATCAGAACTTACGGGAGTAAAAAATTCACCCGCCATTTCTTTTTCAAAGTCAATAGGATAATCCATATCATCACCAAAAGCACCACAACTATAGTAGTCGCCTCCTGGATTAAGTGCACGAATACCATCATCACAATTTCTATTCTGTGGACATGTTGTAGCACCACCTTGTAATCTTTTCATCATTTGAGTAGTGTTCCATTCCCACTCAGCCAAACCCATTTCCCAGATCTTTACATATACTTCATATATTTTACTGAGTTGTAATGTAGTACCTTGAACACCAGATGCCATTGCATAATTTAATTTGCAGTTAACACCCATCTTCTTTGCAAGTAATACATTATCAATTGCAGTATCAAGGTTTTCTTCTAGAATAACAGAAATAAAATCAGGTCTATAACCACAAAGTTCTAACATCTTATCTGATACAAGCCAAAAATCTTTTTCAGAGAAGTTAGTGAAGTCACCTTTTAATCTGCCACCACCATATTGAAATGATGTTGTAACACCAAGTCTATCATGATTAAATAGATCTATCCACTTCTGTGGTTTAACAAGGAATGGCCAAAGGTTACTTGTAAAGCTAATACTCGCTGGATAATTGTGTTCATCCATATGTGCAATAAGATCCCAGTAATATTGTGGAGATAACATTAAAGGATCGCCACCATTTACAATGATCGTATTTGTATCTGGAAATCTTTTTAAGAAATCATAGATATAATTTAAATCTAATAAACCGGCTTTATCCGGATCAATAGACGTGCTTGAGCAGAACGTGCATTTAAAATTACACGCCTCGGTTGGCTTAATTATCAGATCCATTACATCACCATTTTAACAGGTATATTATTGCTTGTGCTTTCAATTTCATATTGATCAGAGTCTAACCAACCCTTTTCCATTGCCAACGTCATCATTAATTGTTTAGGTGCTGGGCATACATCATCTATCCATTCTAACTGGTGGCAATCGGAATTACAATACAGAAACACTGGACATTTGTAACAACGTGGATCTCTATCATGTAATTCACACGAGATAATTTCTGCACGTTTTGGCGATGATCTTACTGTTTTTGCTGGCATATCAATAGTGCCATACCAATCAGTTGTTGCAGCATTAGGACAACCAGCAACGGTACCATCAGCGTTAATTGTATGTAACTTTTGTTCGCAATCTCTACAGAATGTACCACTGAACATTTCACCGTGATCAAACTTATCGTAAATAGTATTTAAAAATCCGTTTGCAACAGGATGTCCTTGAGTGGTTTCATGCATTAACACCCACCAATCATTTAAATCTCTGTTGTGCGGGAATATATCTAAATTAATTGTAGCATTACCGTTATGAGTTAATCTTTCATATGATATTTCAGCAATACCTAACGAATGCATGTAGTCAGCAATTTCTTTTGGCTGCATTTTTATTACATCAACAGATACAGATATAAAACATTTAATTTGAAAACCCTGTGAAGTTAACGCTTTAACGTTGTTTTCCCATAATGTTCTTTGCTTTTCATTTGCAAATCGTATATTAGGATCCCACGATGTACCGATAAATCCACCATCTAACAGTTTAAAGAATTCTATATGTTCTGGTTTAAGTTTAAAAACAAGGTTTGATGTAATACCGTGTGTGCAGCGATCACCCCATTGATTCTTTGTAATATTATAGAATTCCATAATATCTTTCATAGGGGCAAGCATAGGTTCACCGCCGTGATATTCAAAATGAATCTGGTTATCAGCCGTATCTAATTCGTTACACCAGTTTGCTGTCTTAAACGCGTCAAAATATATCTTACGTCCTTTAGATCCGGAAGTAAAACAATGTGAGCAATTTAGATTACAAGTTTCAGTGGTTTTAACGTATACGAGTAAGTGTTTCTGTGTCGCTAATGCCATATGAGATCATCAATGCCTTTTCATAGTTAAGTGCCCTGTGAGCAGTATTTGCAGGAATAAGAACTTTATCGTGCGGTCCTAATACAACTGTTTCGCCATCTATTTCTAGAGTCTTCTTGCCATCTAAACACTCTATTAAAACATCTATAGGATCTGTGTGAGTATCGAATGATGGACCATTTGCAGCATTATAAAATGCATGCGCTGTTCTATCTGTATAACCGTACCACTGTTCTACTTGCTCTACTTTGATAGTAGCTTTATTTGCAATCAATACAGTCATCTCACCGAGATAAGCCATATATTCTGAGTGCTTGATGTAGTGTTGGTTTCCATTTACATCAATATGAGATACATCATGATTTTCAAAGCAGTCTGTTGTTAATAACCAGTTCTCAAAATTCTCAAATATCATATAAATGTTCCTTACTGCATCCTTTATATTATATATAATACCACACAACGTTGAAAATGTACACCTTTATTTTCGTTATAAATACATATACAAGTACATTATGGAAGGTTATATTATGGAATTTAAAGACTTATGGCCAACAGTGGTCGGCGAAGGAAACTTTGATAGCTTAGAACTGGTTAATTATATTCTTACAAATCTGGATATGAATAACCTGCAAGGTGAATTAAATGGATTTAATATTTTTGAAAACGATTCTGAAGAGTTAGCACAATTTAGAGAGCTTGCATATAAAGCTTTTGATGAATATTTAATGGACACTGTAGGTAAACAAATTTCAGACTGGCGTGGTTATACTATGAAAGGCTGGATTACTGGTCACGGTGAAGATTATAATATGACTATTCATAATCATTCAGGTGCTCATTTATCTGCGGTATTTTATGCAATGGCAGCAGATCAAAATTCTGGCGGAGATATTGTTTTTTCAGATCCTAGATCAAACGCAAACCGCGGATATGATGATTGGTTTGATCCTATGTTTAGTCAGTACAAACATACACCAAAGACTGGAGACTATCTAATATTTCCAAGCTTTACATATCATCATGTAAATCCTTATTTCTCACAGATGCGTATATGTATACCTGTAGATCTTTATCTGCATAGAAACTAAACATATAAATAGAAATAAGAAACATAAACTTATAAATAACCTAACTAATATAGTTACAACAATTGGAGATAAAAAATGGCTCTTACACTAGAATACTCAGTTACTAATCTTAAAGTAAAAGATGAAGTAAATGCAGAAGGCGTGACATTGTCTAACGCGGTTTGCCAAACTTTTTGGAAAGTCGTAGGGACAGATCCAGATGGCAACACAACTGACTGGGCGGGTGCAACACCGTTTACAGCAGCTAATGTTCCTGCAGGATCGTTTACCGCATTTGAAAACTTAGAAGAATCAACAGTACTTGGTTGGATTACAGCAGTAGTCGAAGCTGATGAGGGATACAAAGCCCACATCGTCGGTCAGTTACAACGTCAACTTGACGAAAAACTTATCACAGATGCTGAGATGCCTTGGGCACCAGAAGTTACGCCAGATCCTGCAGCTGACCCAGCCCCTTAATAAAGGAATCTATCATGAATTATTCTTGGAAAATTGCCAAGCTTGGATTAACTGACCAACTTAATACAGACGATGTTCTGCTTGAGAATGCGATTGTTAATATCAAATGGAAAAGAATAGTACAAGATGCAGACGGAATACGAACTAGTTACGTTGGCAATACAACTATTGATGCAAGTAATATTGCAGCTGCAGATTTTGTTGCACTAAACGACGTAACTAATGTTCAAGTTACTGGATGGTTAACGGACGCTTTACAAGAAGCGGGTATTGCTAAAATAGATGCAGTATTGTTAGCTAAAGTTGAACGGAAAAGATTGCGAAATGTCTCCCCTAGCTGGTAGATAAATAAACTTAATAACTAATCTTTTATATTATGGAGGTGACATGCACGATTTGCATATGGGTGGCTTAGCGGCTTGGGCTTTGAAAAGAGGCGGGTCGCTACACCCAGTACTATTACCAAAATCAGTTACCGGTAACGAGACCGGTATCATGAACCCGTCTATCTTCTCTCATCAAGGGAAGCTACTTCTCAATATCAGGCATATTAATTATATCCTCTATCATAGTGAGGGTAAAAAGTTTCCACATCAGTGGGGACCGCTTGTTTATATTCACCCAGAAAATGATGTAACTTTATCAACTCATAACATTATGTGCGAGCTTGATTATAATCTAAACTTGGCTAATGCTCAACGAGTAGATATGGCACTAGATACTGGTGAACCAACGTGGAACTTTATCGGTTTAGAAGATGCTCGTCTGTTTAGTTGGGAAGATAAACTATATCTTTGCGGTGTACGTAGAGACTGTTATGATTCTAAAGGCACTGGCCGTATGGAATTATGTAACATTGATTTAGTAGATGGTAAGTGGACAGAAATATCACGACATCCTATTCCAGCTCCTGGCGACAATTCTAGTTTCTGTGAAAAGAACTGGATGCCTATTATTGATATGCCTTATCATTTTGTTAAATGGTGTAATCCTACTCAAGTTGTTAAGTTCGATATCGAGAACGGTACAACCGAAGAAGTATTTAAATCTACAGAAGATAGAAAACCATACCAAAAAGACTTCCGTGGTGGATCACAGGTTATTCGTATTAACGAACATCAAAGAATGGCATTTGTACATGAAACAAATCTATTAAGAGATCCGTTTGGTCGTAAAGATGGAGATTATTCTCATAGAGTATTAATATGGGATAACGATTGGAATCTAGTTCACGCTTCACGTAACTTCCACTTTATGGGTACTTACTTTGATCATGTTACTGATACTGATTACAATATCGAATTTGTTACTGGAATGACTTTACATCCTGATTCTGGTGATATTCTTATATCGTATGGCTTCCAAGATAATGCAACGTTCATTTTGAGATTACCTCAAAAAGTATTTTTAGATTTTTTAAGTGACAAGGGGTAATTATGACTAAATTTAACATGCAACTATTGAATGATGTAGTCCTAGATTACGACAACTCAGAAAAAATCTATAAGCTTGCTCGTGAATATGATAGATTACAGCAAGGTTCTGGTGCATTTAGTTTTTACTTACGTGCAGCTGATATGTCGCCAGGAAAAACATTAGAAGAAAAATGGCTTCAATATAAATGTATAATCTTTTCTGCTTTTATTTACTCAAGAAATGAAAATAGAAATCAAAGTGTTGAAGGTTTACTTAAAATTGCTATTGAGACATTACCTGAAAGACCTGAAGCTTATTACTTTCTTGCAAAATTAAAACAAGATAGAGATGATTGGCGCGAATGTTTAATGTATTCAAAGATTGGCATAAGCAACATTAAAGATCATTCACCTGATAATGATTTACCTTATCCAGGCGATAATACATTACGTTTATTATATGCTCGTGCTAAATGGAAAACAGATGGCAGAGATGCTACTAAGAACTTAGCATTTGATTTAAAATATAAAAGCAAACTTAAGAAAGATGATCTTCGAGAAGCTGATCTATTACTACAAGAACACGGATATCCAAGTACACTAGCATACGATCCTTCATTATTAGATAACTACAAATATAAGTTTGACGGTATAGATGATATTGAAACTAATTACTCTCGTCACTTCCAAGATATGTTTGTATTATCAGTGTTAGATGGTAAGCGCGAAGGCTCATTTGTAGAAATAGGATCTGGTCATCCTGAGTTATTTAATAATACATTATTATTAGAAAAAGATTTTGGCTGGAGAGGTATTTCAATAGATAACTCTGAGAGAATGTGCCAAATATTTTCTAGGCATAGACAAAGTAATGTTACACTTTGTGATGCTGCTACTACAGATTATAATGCTATGTTTAAACAACAGTGTTTAGAACAGCACATAGATTTCTTGAGAATTAATGCTGAGAAAGCATCTATTGAAGCTTTGGGAAATATTCCGTTTAATAAACACGAGTTTGGTGTTATTCAATTCCAGCACAACGCAGCATGGTGGGGTCAGGAATTTAGAGAAGAATCTAGAAAAGTACTAAGTAAAATCGGATATATATTATTTGTAAGTGATATTTCAACTGATACGACACAGAATTATGAAGATTGGTGGGTACACCCAATGCATGCAAGTCGTAAACAGAATATGAAGTCTGATAATAAAATTAACTTTGCTTGGGATTATATGATGGAGAAAACAAAATGAAACCAGTATTAATTACAGGAGGATTCGATCCTCTTCACTCAGGTCACATAGCATATATGAAAGCTGCTAAAGAGTTGGGTTCTATTTTATTCGTAGGTGTTAATAGTGATGAATGGTTGACTCGTAAAAAAGGTAGACCATTTATGTCTGCAGAAGAGCGCATGGCTATTATTAAAGAGATTGGATGCGTTGGACACGTATTTACATTTAACGATGATGACGATACTGCCATTGGTGCTATTGAATATGTAAAGAAGCAAGCGCCACGTAACAGTACTATTATCTTTGCAAATGGCGGAGACAGAACAAAAGAAAATATTCCAGAGATGGTATTTGATGATGTTGAATTTGTTTTTGGTATTGGTGGTGAAGATAAAAAGAATAGTTCTTCGTGGATCTTAAATCAGTGGGACAAGCCCACAACACAACGACTGTGGGGAACATATAAAGATTTAGATCAGAATGGTCATTGGAAAGTAAAAGAACTATCTATTGATATAAATAAATCATTATCTGACCAAAAGCACTACATTAGGTCTGAGCATTGGCATATTGTTGATGGTGAATTACGGATGGATTTAGAATTTGTTGACGGGTACTCTACATCTAAAGTCTATAGGACTGGTGATAGTATTGATATTCCAAAACATACTTGGCATCATGCTACTAACGTTGGTGACAGACCAGTAAAGGTAATTGAAGTATGGATGGGAGATAGATTGTCTGAAGAAGATATAGAAAGAAGAAACAATTAATTAAACTTCTTATTATTATAAAGGACATAATCCTATTATACCATGATTCCAGAGGTTGTCAACTGTTTTTTTATAAATATCTATAAATTAACCATTAAATAAAGGAGACGACGATGGCTTTTCAGTTATCAGTAGCATCACGGAACGCTACATTAGCCGCGATCGAAACAGCAGTAGGAATTAACCCTATCTTAACTATTAACACTGGTACTAAACCTGCCGATGCAGCTACTGCTAATACAGGTTCAGTTCTAGCGACAATGGTTTTACCAAGTGATTGGTTGGGAACAGCAGCTGCCGGATCTATTGCTTTATCAGGAACTTGGCAGGATTTATCTGCTGATGATTCAGGTACAGCAGGATATTTCAGATTGCACACTAATGACGGCACAGTATGTCATATGCAAGGTACTATCAGTGCAACAGGCGCAGGTGGTGATATGCAGTTAGATAATACTAACATTGCAACAGGACAGCAAATCAATATAACCACATTTACGATTACAGCTGGTGGGGCTTAACTTTAAAGTAAGGTAAAGCCACATGTCTGCAAATGGTGCGGTTAGTACAACATTAGATTTCGAATATTTTGGCGGCGGATACGTATCGCTATCGGGGGAAGTTTCAGGATTAATTGATACTTCCCTTATTTTTAGCGGGCGCCTGCCAATTGTTGGTGAAATTTCACCTATCACTATTGACTTTGGCTTTAGTGCTGGCATTGAAACACCTACTATTTACGGTCAGATAGCTCCACAAGTAATACCTTTTTCTTCATACAGTTTTGTAGAATTTGGTGTACAACGTTATCTTTCAGTAGCAAATAATGTTTTATTCGATTACACTGCTAACTCAAGTGGTTATCTAACAACACATGTTAACTTTAATCCCACATTAGAATTTAATCTTGATACACACATCTATGTTTTCTCATTAGGTGATAGCGCAGGTACATTTAATTTTAGTGTTGAAGGCTTAGGTTTAAACGTAACAACAAGAGAATACTCAGAGACTGGTGGCAATTACGTCTATTTTAATGAAATAGATTTTAATAACTCAGACGTTATTCAACCACACAACGGTCTCGTATTAATTAACAACGGAATCTCTCAAGCAGAGATTATATAGAAGCAGTTCTACTTTTAATAAATACCTAATAAATAAAAGTAAAACTTGGAGAAAATAAATGGCGGCTACATTCTACATCAAACAAAATGATACTGCCCCGTCTATTGAGGCAGGTCTAAAAGATTCTAACGGTAGAGTTAAGTCAATGGCCAATGCTTCTACAGTTAAATTTCATATGAAAGACGAAAATGGTCTTCCACTAGTTACAAATGGTCTTGGTACTATTAAAAGTCCGACTAAAGGTGTTGTAGCATATGAATGGCAGACGGGAGATACAGCAAACACTGGTATCCACAGCGCAGAATTTCAAATAGAATATAATAATGGTCAAATCGAAACCTTTCCAAACACAGGTTATATTAAAGTAATCATTAAAGATGAGTTAGCATAATGGCACAACCACAATCAAGAGAAGACTTTAAAGACTACATTTTAAGAAAAATCGGTGCGCCGGTTATCGAGATCAATGTTTCTGAAGAGCAAGTTGAGGACCGAGTAGATGAAGCTATTTCTTTTTGGAGAGATTATCACTACAACGGCAGCCAGTTAGTTTACTTAAAGCACGAAATTACACAAACAGATAAAGACAACGGATATATTACGTTACCTCAGCAATTGCTAGGCATATCTAAAGTCTTTGACTTCGATACATCCATCAGTATGGGTGGCGGAATGTTTAACGTTCAATATCAGTTTGTTCTAAACAACATTCAAGATATGACAAGTTATAGTATGACTAATTACTATATGACTATGCAACATATCGAATTCATGCAAGAATTGCTTGTTGGTAAACCATTAATACGTTACAACAAACATGTTAATAAATTATTCATTGATAATAGACACGAGCGTTGGATAGTTGGTAGTTACATCGTTATCGAAGCTTATGATATTGTTGACGCAGATGCTTATGCCGATGTTTGGACTGATAGATGGTTGCAAAACTATGCTGCAGTTCTTGTACGCGAGCAATGGGGTCTTAACCTAACTAAGTTTACAAACATGCAGTTAGTTGGTGGCGTAAGTTTCAACGGTGAACAAATTTTATCAGAAGCCAGAGCTGAAAGAGAAAAAATGGAAGAAGATGCAATTAGAAGTCTTCAACCTCTTACATATAATTTCATTGGATAAATCATGGCAACTAACTCATACTTTAGAAATTACGACAATTTCAATGAGCAAAATTTAATTGATGATTTAGTAATTGAATCAATTAGAATTTATGGTCTTGATATTAAGTACCTTAGTGGGGTGTTTAATAATGTTGATAAAATCTTTAACGAAGACGATACACCTCTATACAACGAGATGTACGGCTTTGAAGTATACGTTAAAAACGTAGATGGTTTTGAAGGCGAAGGTGATTTCCTATCTAAGTTTGGTTTACAGATTAGAGATTCGGTTACACTTACTGTGGCTATCAGAACATTCGAAAGACATGTCACTAGAAAAGATCAAGAGAAAGTACGGCCAAAAGAAAACGATGTTATTTTCTTGCCGCTTAATCAAAAAATGTATAGAGTCACATATGTAGAACACGAGAGTGTATTCTATCAAGCAGGCAAGTTACAAGTTTACGATATTAAATGCGAGCTTATGGAATACTCTAACGAGAGATTCGACACTGGCAGATACGAAATAGATCATTACTTTGATGATGTTAATTCAACTACTACTTATGTAAATACGCTTGAAGATGTTGCTAACAATGACGTAATGGCTCAGAACTTTGAGTTCGAACAGTTAGCAGATGACATATTAGACTTTTCTGATGTTGATCCATTCAGTGAAAACATTAGCATAGAGGACTCAAACTAATGGCTATTGCAAATTATTTTTATAATGAAACTACGAGAAGATACGTAGCTCTGTTTGGTACAATGTTTAATCAGCTTAAGATTCAAAGAAAAAGCAATGATGGCACTGTAGTACAAGATATGATTGTGCCGTTGTCTTATGCACCATTCCAAAAAGTTCTTTCAAGAGTACAACAAGATCCTGATCTATTAAACAGCAGAGCTACTGCTATACGTTTACCACGGATGTCTTTTGAAATTACGAGCTTAGCATATGATCCTGCAAGAAAACTTGGATCAACACATAAAATGGTTAAGAAAGCGAAGGCCGAAACTGAGTCGTCTCGTAACTTTGTACATTCTTCAGTTCCTTACAACATTGAATTTTCATTGTACATTATGACAAAATATAGTGAAGACGCTACTAAAGTTATGGAACAAATTATTCCGTTCTTTACACCCGACTGGACTGTAACTGCTAAGATGGTTGATGACTTAGATCCTATCGATATTCCTATCATTTTGAATAGTGTTACAACAGAAGATTTGTATGAAGGTGACTATGAATCCAGACAAACAATTCTTTACACACTGACTTTCACTATGAAAGGATGGTACTTCGGGCCAGAGAAAAAAGCAAAAGTAATCAAATTTATTGATGTTGATTTAGCAACTGATACTGCAGGAAATGCAACTGCTGAAGATCGAATTACTATTAAACCAGGATTAGATTCAAATGGTAATCCATTAAGCGAACCCGGCGTTGGTGTAACCGCTGCAGCTTCATTATTAAATGGATCTGTGAATAGTATTACAATAACAGACGACGGTGAAAACTATAATCCTAACAACGCAATATCAGTTACGGTTGGAGCGCCAGATACATTAGACGCTGCAATTTCGCCTGTTATTACCGATACGTCTATTGGTTCTTATACAATAAATGAAGGCGGTGGCTTTTATTCTGCCGCGCCAAGTCTTACTATTACTCCTCCTAACATGGCTGTTACTAACGCTGAGGCCTCTCAGAACCTCACTGGTGGGTCTATTACATCTATTGATATAACCAATCAGGGTACATATTATAGCTCAGCGGGCATCACTATAGCAGAGCCACCGACCCAATCCCCATACGTTAAGTTTGGAGATGACGCATTATATCACGATGATTATACAGATACAACGACACTCCACACAACTGGAATGAACTTTATAACTGCTGGTAGTGGTTATGCTATTGAGTTCTGGATATATCCAACAGAGTTTCACGCAAGCGATAATGTTATTTTACACATACAAGGCTCTCAAATGAGAGTTGAAATAGAAGACGGAACCCTTGCATTACACTATGCTCCAGGCGGCGCTCCTTGTAGATCTACACCAGAAGAAATTGTTTTAAACCAATGGAATCATTGTCGTGTTGAACACTTTGGTGCTAACGCAAGATGGTTAATAAATGGTACGGCAGACGCTGGAACTTCAGGACCACAAGGATTCTTACTTGGTGGTGGGCAAACAGTTGTTGCTGGTCAGCGTTCTACAAATGAAAGAAGTTTCATAGGTGCTTTAGATAACGTTACTATTTCTACAATTTCTGGGTTGACACCAGCAGGATCTTATGTTATACCTACAGCGCCAACAACAGGCACTGATTACACTGGTAACTATGATAAAGATATTGCTACTGCAGATCTAGTAGTTACAAACGGTAAAGTAATGAGTGTTACAATGACTAACAGCGGCGCCAATTATGATGCGAATACAGTAATTACAATATCTGCTCCAAATAGTACTCCTGCAGCATTCCAAGCAGTTGCAACTCCAGTTCTAATTGACGGAGCGGTAAGTTCAATCACCATAAATAATGCAGGAAGGTTCTATACTTCAGCAAATGTTGCTATAAGTTCTGTAACTGCTAATACAGCAACCGCAGAAATTATAATTGGTACGAGTGGACAAGCGACAAGTATTAATGTGACTAACACTGGCTCTGGTTATAGAACACCACCGGTTATTACAATTGCGGGCCCTGCGGCCACTTCAGTTCCTTACCAACAAATTGAGTTTGATGACGACTGGGGTATTATTACAATATTTGAGGATGCATAATGAGCGACGAAAAAATTTCTTCTGCACTGGGCATAAGACCTATGTCAGATATAGATGAAGATGAAAAGCAATTGCCGGCCACTTCTGCTCCTGTAGAAGAAGCAAAGGCTCTACCTGCTGTTGTTTCAGAAGATGATGATGAAAATCTACAAGATATTGAAGCGGTACGTAAGAACGTTGAAGAAATCATGGAGACTGGCGCTGAGGCTATGAAAGAAATGTTAGAGATAGCTAAGCAATCAGAACAGCCTCGAGCATTCGAAGTTGTGTCAACCTTGATGAAAACTATGCTCGATGCTAATAAAGATTTCTCAGATATTTCTTCCAAGCGCAAGTTTGCTAAAGAAGAGATAAATGGACCAAAAGAAGCAGCTCAAACTAACGTAACTAATAATAATTTAATCGTCTCAACCGCAGATTTACTCAAGATGCTGAAAGATAACAATGCTAAAGATGACGGTGTAATTGATGGGTGATGGATATTTAGGTAACTCGCACCTTAAAAAGGTCCAAGAGCAAATAGAATGGACGCCTGAACTACTTCAGGAATATATGAAGTGTGCCGAAGATCCTGTTTATTTTTCTAAGAAATATATTAAGATCGTACATGTTGATAGAGGCTTAGTACCTTTTGATATGTATGACTACCAAAAAGAAATTTGTGATAAGATATTTAATAACAGGCGTGTTGCTGTTCTTACAGCTCGTCAGTCTGGTAAAACAACTACCGCCTGTGCAGTTATCTTACACTACATATTATTTAACGAATTTAAGACTGTAGCTATCCTTGCTAATAAAGGAGATGCCTCCAGAGAGGTTATGGCTAGAGTTAAGTTGGCATATGAAGCACTACCTAAGTGGCTACAACAAGGCATTGAGGAGTGGAATAAAGGTAACATAGCATTAGAAAATGGTTGTCAAGTATTAGCTGGAACAACATCTTCAAGCGCTATTCGTGGTAAGTCTGTAAACTTTCTATATCTAGATGAGGTTGCATTTATTGAAGGGTACGATGAGTTCTTCGCTTCAGTATATCCAACAATTTCATCGGGTGAATCTACAAAGCTCTTAATGACTTCTACACCAAACGGATTAAACCATTTTTGGAAAACCTGTAAAGGGGCCAAAGAAGGTACTAACGGTTACGAATATCAAGAAGTAATGTGGTATGATGTTCCTGGCCGAGATGAAAAATGGCGTAAAGAAACAATAGAAGCGCTAGACCACGACGAAGCTAAATTTAACCAAGAATATTGCTGTGAATTTTTAGGCAGTTCTGGCACATTAATTAGCGGCGGTAAATTAAAAGAACTATATCCTGAGACACCTTTAGTTCAAGGAGAAGGTTTTATTCAATATGAAAGACCTGAAAAAGATAAACAATATGTAATAACTGCAGACGTTGCAAGAGGTAAAGGTTTAGACTATTCGACTTTTACTATTTTTGATATTAACGAAATGCCATATAGACAGGTCGCTGTCTTTAGAGATAACTATATTGGTCCAATCGATTTCGCATCTGTTCTAAACAGGTGTGGTAAACTATATAACGAAGCTGGTATCTTAGTAGAAATTAATGATATTGGTGGTCAAGTTGTCGATGTACTCTTATTAGATTTTGGATATGAAAATTTACTTTACACGCAGAATTCTGGGCGTAGTGGAAAAGTACTTAGTGGTGGCTTTGGTAAAAATGTAGATAACGGGATACGAACAACTAAGCTTGTAAAAGGTACAGGTTGTTCAATGCTTAAAATGCTCGTAGAACAAAACCAATTGTTTATACGAGATTATGAAACAATACAAGAATTGAGTAGATTTTCTAAGAAAGCAAACTC
>TARA_B110000459_G_C16626013_1_pt1 | contig 27951 bp, 27 predicted proteins | sample TARA_B110000459 | Tara Oceans TARA_B110000459 (sample SAMEA4398296) | marine metagenome | biome: Polar Biome; feature: [SRF] surface water layer (ENVO:00010504); material: water (ENVO:00002006), including particulate matter (ENVO:01000060) such as... | depth 5 m | reverse complement strand
AGATGCGGCTTTGGCTGGCTCGTCCATGATAACTCCAACCTAAAGCAATGCATGAAACCAACGCAAACTAATATGTCTCTCTCATCAGTTTATGAATTTTATATGGTAATAATGCTCGATTTACAGGAGTAACTTCTAAAATTCTACCGTCATCTCTTCTTCTGATATCTTGTAATAGAGGGTGCCTACTTTTTTTGTGAAGGGTCAGGAGTGTTGGTTTATCGACTTGCAAGGCACTTCTAACACAGTTTACAAAATCCTCACTTTCAACTGAGAATTTACCGATTTCATCAATAACTAATACTTCACATTCTTCTTTAGCATAGTCGATTGCTGGTATTGCCACTTCTTCAAGTGCTTTGAGATCTAATCCATAGCCTAAAACTCTCAAACGTGAATCAAAGGTTTTGTGAGCGATTACTCCTTCTTCCTTGGTAATTATATTGATTACCTTGTAACCCAATCTTTCTCCATTTTCTAGAATCGGTTCAGTTCGCATACCGCCTACAATTGGTTTTCCAGATGGATTACCTCGAATATTGATTTCTCGAGTACGCTCATCTACAAGCATCTCGAGCACTTTTTCCATCACAGCTGATTTACCACTTCTAGGTAAACCCGTAATACCTATCTTTGGATGAATTCCCATAATAATCAGCCTTGACTACGCCGTACCCAGTGGCTTATCAGTAATAAACAATCTTGTTGTCAATTCCCATAACAAGATTTTCCAAAAAGTACTCTTTTAGGGCAGAAAACTTCCAGATACCATCATTAATTGCCGGAAAAAGGTATTTTCACATTAAATGGAAAGTATTAATTCGCCATTATTATATAAATTCCATACCTGTTCAACCCATTCAAAGAGTTTAGACATGGACTCCTTATCGACTCCAGCATGCTTAGCTATTGCAGAGAGTATTCGTAATTCTTTCTTATCATATTCCCCATCCACTGCAGACAGTAAGGCACCATCTCTCAGCGCGAGTTTTAGTCCAGTCTCAGAAAGAATACCAATTGTTTTTTCGAATTCTGGTGGATTAGTTAACCTATTACGAATATCGACTCTCATCTCTGGATGTAACATCGAATTACCCATGATTGATTCTAGAACCATCAATTCTTCTTGAACCAATTCTCCATCGATAGAAGCGATAATAACCATTAATTCAGCATGGGCTTTACGCTCTTCTAAAGTCAGTTGATTGAGCGAATTGGGAAACAATGGTTTCACTCCGAGAGATCATTTAGCAAATCATAACCACTCTGCATCCATGAATAGCCTTCAACAGTCCAATTCAGCAATCTTTCCAGAGACCCTTCTGCTAGTCCTAGATGCGCTATAATCTCTTCTAAAACGTCTCTTTCATCGTCATCGACTTCCCCGTCAGCGGCTGCCATTAACACAGAATCTCTTAGTGCTAATCGTCCTGCTTCATCACTTAGTCCAGCCAGACAATCATCAAGGGATGGTGGTGATTTTAGAGCTTCTCTAATCATTGAGCGTTGATTTGGAGAAAGAAGTGCAGTTCCTAAACGTTGTTCAAACATTGCCATTTCATCAACGGTTAATTCATTATCAACTCTAGCCATGAATGCGAGTAGTCGAGCATATGAAAAGCGCTCTTCACGGGATAACTTGTGGATGGTATCGGGCAACATGAATCGTGCGTGTAGTTCCTCACCAATGAACTTCACGCTGATTTTAGTATTTTAACCGTTAAATTTGAGGTGAAAACTACAAACCAACGGTCATTCTTCTTCTTCATCGGTGTATCCAAACACAAACCACCTCATAGCAGCCCATGTGAAGACTCCCCAAATACACATATTGATCAGGAAAATTAGTCTTATAGGTAGGTCTGAAATTATTAGAAGAGAATCATAACTAAGAGTGGAAGCAACCAGTCCGAAGGAATAAACAGATACGGCTCTGAGTAAAGTTTGCTTGATATCTCTCCTGCCATCAAAAGTAAACCATCTATGGACAAAGTGGGCTATTGTACTTGAAAGAATCCATGAAATAGTCCAAATAAAAGTCTCACCAACAAAATCAATTATTGGAGTGACCCTGAAAATCTCCCATGAGATCCAGAAAACTAGAGTATTGAAACCACCAGCAGTAGCGAACCTTTGAATTGTACCTCTCGGAAAAGCTTCTTTGATTTTGGACTTTTTCAAACTAAAACCCCCTTGGTTCTTAGTCATCTAATGTAACTACATCACTTGGCTTACCAGTAAGGATATTTCGTAGCATTGAATTATCTTTTTGAATTGCCTCGAGGAGTTCATATTTACATCCCAATTGTTCAGCTAAAACTCCCAATGCCATAGAGTCTTTAGGTAAGCATTTACCGCCAAAACCACGATTCAATCCAAAGATCGGGTCAAGATGAGACTCTCCTATTGATTGAGCCTGTGGGGCTATAATCATGTCTCTAATTTTATACCAGTCTTCTCCCATTTGTTGACAAATATCATACATTTGATTTGCGAAAATAACCTTAGTTGCATAGAACGTATTTTTAGTATATTTAACCAATTCGGCTTCGGTCGGCGAGACTTGAAAAAGATTCTCAGTCCTAATTACGCCGGCCTCTTTATGTTGCTGAAAAACTCTCTCAGCCACCTCTTTGTGGTGAGTTCCACAAACCAGTAGGTCCTGATTAGCAAAGTCTTCCAATCTTCTTCTTTCTACTAAGAATTCAGGAGAGTAGGCGATTTTTAAATTGGAATATTGCTCATGATATTTTTGGGTTGTGCCAGGGATTACAGTACTTTTGATAACCGCAGTAAAACCATCAGGTAATGAGTCTAATATTTCTTCAACAATTCTTGTATCACAAGCACCAGTTTCTGGATGTGGAGGTGTAGGTACGGCGATATAAGCGAAATCAACATTATCGGTAACTATCGAAAGTTCAGTCCCTCTTGAGGGGTCATGAACAAATAATTCATGATGATCTGCAAAGCAATGTTCGATAGCCCCGCCTACCATTCCAGCGCCGATGATTCCCACTTTCATATTTAGAGGCAAGAAGGCATGATGTATGGTGATTTCTATTTAATTAATAAATGGGTTTGGATTTAATTTACCCTCTTTAGCCATATTTCCTGCCTGAAGAAGTGATTCAGGAGTTCCACAATCAACCCAGGTTTCCTCTCCGATATTTAGTAATTTAACCGTACCTTCTTTGACATAAATTCTATTAATATCGGTAATAGAAAGAACTTCTTCTTCACCTTTGAGACAGAGATCTAGAAATTCCCAAAACCGCTCATCGAAGATATAAATTCCTCCAATCGCTAAGTTAGAAGGAGGGTTATCAGGCTTTTCTACAATATCAATAATATCTCCCTTATCATCAAGCTTAGCCACGCCAAAGGCTTGAGGATGGTTTTCTTTTCTAGCCAAAAGAATACAACCAGGATTTTTTTCTGCACTTCTAAAATCGTCGACATACTCTTTTAATTCCAGAGTGGTGATATTATCTGAAAAGTAAATCATCAAACGACAATTTTCATTGTGTGGTCTTGCAATTGAGAGAGCCTTTGCTACACCTTCAGGCTTTTCTTCCAGAACATAATGAATCCTTTCTCCAGGTAAACCAGAACCAATATGCTTGGCAATTTGGCCAATAAACTGATTTGAAATTATTGTTATATCTTTAATCCCAGCTCTACGAATCGTACCTAATGCATAATCAATTACTGGCCGATTAAATAATGGAAGTAGAGTTTTTTGCGTATAATGAGTAAAAGGGTAAAGGCGGCTACCATGTCCTCCCGCAACTAGAATCGCCTTTACTTCCATGTTACAACCCAACCATATCCTCTATTTCTCCCTTCCTTAATTTAATCTTCATCAGGATATAATTCCTTTACCGCTCCATCCTTAGCATTATGTTCGAACCAGTCGGTTTTCACCAAATCACCAAGTTTCTCAACACCGGCTTCGATTAAGTCACTATCTTTAGATTCCGAGTCAGCCCACCTTTTTTCAGAAATTTCTGCATACTTTTGATTTGCTTCATGTATTAATGATTCTCCAGAAGTAATTTCTTCTTCTATTGCATCATAATCATTATTTTCCATAGCATCAATGCGTAGATTATTTTTATCTAGAGACTGAGACAAAACGCCCCCTGTAGGGCCTTTTTCATCAAAGCCTCTAGACCGTCGATGCTTCTTGTTGGTAAATGCGGCTTCTATTTTTTCAAACTCACCTTTTTTGTATAGTGCTATCGTATTTTGGAATTCAGCATAATCATACTCTAAATCTATCTCAAACTTGATTGCAAACTCACTAATAGCCTCATTTTTTTTATTTTTCACGATAGCGTAATTAAAACCAAAAAGGCTTATCGTGACAATAATAATAATCACTCGAAATTTCAAATCTGTAAAATAATAAATTGCAAGTAAACAACCCGAAATTATGATGATACTATTAGTCAATAATGTTAGATTTAAACGGTAAACGCGATTAATAAATCGATCATATTCCGAACTATTATTCATAATCTCATCCTTTATTGATTATCAAGTTTAGAGTATCTTCAAGGTCGTCTTTTTCCAAACTCTCTTCGTTCCACCTCAGAGATTTAATGGCATTAATTTCACTTGCTTTAATCGAATTACTCATTCGGTCAAATGCGAATTGAATTAGTAAACCCATCAATAGAAAAGCAGCTAAGCCGAAGTGCCAAGAGGTAAAGTATCCAATTAATGATGAGGCAATAATTGCTTGTACAATAGCAAAAACGCCGCGTAAATACATTCTTTTCTTTGATTTAATCGTATCTAGTAATCTTTGTGCGGCTTGTTTACGAGTCATCGTCATAACAAACCCTCGACGTTATGAATAAATCAAATTAAAACGAAGCAGTCATCATCGATTTCTACTATTGAGCCGTTCATCAACAAGTGTTCCAATGCTTCATCAATTTCTTCGAAGGTGACTCCTCTAGAATCCATTTCTGAAACAATTTTGATTAGAGTCGCAACAGGCTCTCCCTTTGCAATCTCTGCCTCAATAGTCATTAGCAATAGTTGGCATGCAACTGCTAACAAAGGGTCATCGCCTTGGCTATCGGGTAATAATTCTAGAAATGTGTTAACTGGATGAGATTCTGAGAGATTTGCCTCATCATTGATAACTGCTCTTGCACCAAGTCCTAGCATTGATTTATCATAATCTAGGTCGAAGCAATCAAATAAATTACGTTGCCCAGAGTCGATTAATTCAGCAGTACTTGGATTAAGTCTTTTAGAAATATCCTCTAATCTTTTCAATCTCTGTTCAGATTTCTTTTTCTCACGGGAGATATCAGATGATATCAAATCCATCGTCATAGTTGCCTGTTCTTTTAGCCAACCTTCTAGAGTCCACATAGGGTCGAGTCCACTCATGACTCCGCACAACCTTTGAATCTCCTCGGGCATTGAATCGATGTGAAGTCGCTCGTCCCTCATACATATCTTTGATTGGTGACAGCCTATGAAGACTCGGTTTGAATTTCTCATCAAAAAAGTTCCACTCAACCAAAAAGAGTATCATTGAAATTAACTCTGTGACCTATTTTTCCATTCCTGTTCAAATTGCGCCCACATTTCTTGTTCGAGTTGTGCACGGATTTGAACCTCCATTTGAGGTTGTAATTCCATGATTAATTGTTCTTGAATTTCATAGGCCATAGTCTGCCTTACATGAGCCTCAGTCGCCCGAATTAATTCTTCGCGCTCCAATTCAAGTAATTCAGGAGACGTGCCATTCTCTTCATTTTTATTTCGATTTATTTCTGCTTGAACCACGCGTTCAATCTCACTCATCAATCTTTTTACCACTGCAAGTTCCCAATCTTCTCTAGCGGTTGGAGTTTTCATCCGTGATGCCTCATTTTTCAATGTTTGAACAATACGTGCTCTAACAGGATTTCCAATTTCAAAATCATGAGCGCCAGATACGAATCCGACAAGTGCATCTAACCATTCTTCTTCCTCTAATTCATGCCCACAACCTGGACAAGAAATCTCAGCATAATCTTCTGTATTTGGATTACCTTCAGCCAGAACTTCTCTTTTTCCAAACCTACGCTGAGGTATAGGAGTTTCATCTAAATCAAATGAGATACTAGTTCCAAAAGTACCTTTTTTAGGGCTTATATCAGGTTCTCGAGTCATTTCCTTCATGTATTACTTAAATTATTAAAATAAAAGTTTTACGCCTTCATTATCTATTTAGTAAGCATTAATCGATAGAATTAGACATTTCAGTTAATGACTCATTGATGTAATTTAATGTATTACGAAGGTTTTCCGAATTATCAAATTGAAGAACTTCTTCATTATTTCCGAACATTGTGACGAGGTTTTTGGCCACACGCGTGATTTCATCGACAATAGTGATACTCCCCATCTTTGCAGATCTTGATAATGGATTAAGATCAACAACAATCACAGTTTTTCCCATTGCAACAAGGGCTTCACATCTATCGCCATCTTCTAAGGGCACTAGAATCACATCACTTGAAAAAATACCTGCATGGCAACACTTTGCTCTAGGGCCTTCTAAACCAGGAATACGAGCATCAGGAGTAGCACCCAAAATTTCTACATCCAAGTCATATTCTTGCTTAATAGCTTCAAGGTGCTTTAGCAATACAGACATTCTTTCGGGAGTACGGTAGAAAATATTCACTTCTATTGGACATCTGAGTAGAGATGCTAGTTTCATCAAGTCTACTCCTGCAAGAGCAGCAGTATTTCCATTGACGCTGATAACAGCCCGACTAGTATTTTTCAATTTAGAGAGTGCATATTTTGAAGCAATCATCGCACTTTCGATGGTTTTCTCACCAATTAAATAGTCGTAAGCTTCTCCTCTTCCATGTGCAATAAGAGCACTCCCTGCTAGCATTCCTCTTTCAGCAGCGTTCTCCAAAAGATGTCTTTTTAGTAAGGATTCATATCTTGGATGACTGGGGTCAGCGGCAAAATCATCCATCTTATTCACCAATTAATTTAGTAGCATAGAGAGGTCCATAGGAGGTACTCCTCGATTTAGAGCGCTTGTAGAAAGAACATCTAATCCACATTCATACCAATCGGTTAGATTTTCGAATATAATTCCACCACTTGCTTCAAGTATCACACACTCTCTTAATCCCATTTCTGTGATTTGTGAGGCGACATCCTTACTTCTTTCAGGTCCAAAGTTATCTAGCATAATGACTAATTTAGGCTTGTCTTCGACTTCTTGTTGATTCCAAATGGCAGCGGCAGTGAGTGCTTCTTTTTCTTCTCGGACCTCAATTTCAAGAAATGCACCAACTGAAGAGATTTCAACTTCTTGGAGATAAGTAGCAATTCTAGAATTATTATCCACCAGTTCAGGCATCATAGTGGCAAGATCATTTTCTTTAATCATAAGGGCATCATGCTTATTCAACCTATGAGTAAAACCTCCACCCATGTGCACTGCCCATTTATCCAGCAGCCCCCATATGGTTTTCCTTGTACAAGCGATTTGCCCTTTTGCCAAAGATGTCCAACGTTTTGTCTCTGTAGCGATTCCAGAAAGTTGACCGAGGATATTAAGAATACTTCTTTCCATTCCAAGCAAAGTATCCCTATCACCATTCAGTTCAGCGACTTCTTCACCAGCTGAGACTTTCTTACCATCCGTTGCAAACCATGAAATTTGAATTGAAGGTGCCCAAATTTGAATCAAATGATCTATCATTGATGTGCCAACAATTAATCCATCTCCTTTAGAGATGATTGTAGCAGTACTCTGATTACTGCCTCCCATGAAGGGCATCTCGATACCATCATCAACCAATATGGTACTGACCCATCTATCCATACTGGATAGTAACATCCGACTTGGGCCATCTTCGGCAGTCCACAATAAATGACCTCGGTTATGGGGTAATGGATTACTCGCCGCCATGATTGATGCTAGAGGTTATCTATCTTCAAATCCTCTCTTTGATAAAGGTCTCATTTTATGACTTTATGGCTATTTTTCATCATAGTATTCATGCCTGTAATTGGTTTGCCTATGTATGGGAAGGATATGTCAGACACATTGATTGGCGGACATATCACTCTACTATTCACCGTAGAGAAAGATGGCCGACTATTGAGAAATCAAGGTAGCAGAGGTGCTGGTTTCAATGTTGATCATGGCGTAAGAGCGACAGTTATACAACTTGAAGACGAGAAAATTAGCGATACAACCGGTCTTTCTGCAGGCGCTTCACTCGATGAAAAAATAATAGTTGAAGCAGGCGAGATAGAAATAAATATTTTTGATATGCATGGCAAATCAATGAACGATTCTAGTTCGATCTATACCGATTTAGTAGAAGAGTTACGTCATGCGAAATTAATCGACAGGATAGATTCATATTCTATCGAAGTCAATTTAGATCTTCCTACAAGTCAAGGTTTTGGTATGTCTGCAGCAGGCCTTGTGGCAGTCGCCTATGCTTTTAGAGAACTAACAGGGAAAGGACTTGCAGGACAATACTTACGATTATGCCACCGAATAGAAAGAATGCATGGTTCAGGTCTAGGTGATGTACTTGGTATATCGGCAGGAGGAGTGGAAATTAGACTTCAAGCAGGGGCGCCAGGGGCTTCTGGAAGAGCATTAGGATTTGCCTGTCCCCAACAGATTTTATTAGCATGGCAACCGTCTGAAAAGCGTCATACTTCGAAATATATAGATAATGAAAAATGGCAAAATAAAATTACATCTGCCGGCCAAAAAGCAGTAAATAATCTGAAAAAAGAATCTTGGGGGCATTCACAATGGAAAGAGATTCTAAAACAGTCGAGAATATTTGCAGAAGAATCTGATTTACTCGAAGAGCCAGAGAGAAAACATCTACTCAATACAGTTAGAGAAATTATTAGAGAATTAGAATTACAAGCCAAAGTGAGTATTAGGCTTTGTATGTTAGGAGTCTCATTAGCAATATTACCTAGAGAACTATCCATTCCTTTGAAACAAGAAGAGTTAGAAATGGTATCGAAGGAATTAGATCGAGTAGGAATCGGTTCGAAACTAACTAAAATCTCAGGCTGAATCAGGATTCAGTCTTGCCAAATCTAATACATTAGCATCCAGTAGAGCGCATCCAGGAATGAATAAGTTTTCACTAAAACCATGACGATAAACAATTGCTCCACTACCCCACTCTTCGATATAACGATTCATTTGTTTAACCATTTTTTTCCTTTGAAAGTCTACATCAGCGCCATAGAAATGCTTAGCGTCAATCCAAGCGATTGGCTTACCATTAATCTCTACTAAGTCAAGCAATAAGATATCTGGAGTCCTCACTGGCCTGCCAAGTTCTTGCTTTTGCTCTAAGACCATTTCCGGTTGGCGTCTAATTCTAACACCTTTAGACTCGAACCAGTCAGAAAGAATATCCTCAAATAAATCAGCTCTTATGTGAGTTTCTGTTTGGTCAACATTCGATACTCGGTCAGCCGCCTCGGCCATTTCGAATTCTTCCTGTTCTCTCTGTGAAAGTTTACTTGGAGTACGTAGTGATTCTTTTATTCTAGATTTAGACCATTTCTTCTCAGTAAGAATTACTCGAAAAATATTCATTGGAGGGAAATCAAACCTCTTTGATAAGTCTACCACATTTACTCCTTCATTGTATAATCTAAGTAATACTTTAGAGCGCGATTTAAGTCTACCATGGCCGTATACGGTTTTTTGTTGTAATAAGGCAGAACGTAGAGATAGAACTTGGTCTAATGTCATATCTCTTTTTTTGACAATTTCTGCGATTTCATCTACTCTCGCATCATCTAGCCATCCAAACTCTCCTTTGCGGATTACTACTTTTGCCATATCAGCCTCCTCTTTTAGAGGGACGGGTGATATCGGCCAAGAGAAAGAAAACTTACGTGGTTCGATTGTTTCTTCAGGAAAACCCATCAATGGAGGACTAATTGTAAAGCGCTGTTGGGCTTTTTCCTCCATTTCTTTGATCATATCTTTATTTCTTTCTATACGGTTTTGTTTTGGAGTAGTCCCGTATGGTCTACTTTTAGAGTTACTTCTAGGGCGCCTATCAGAGTACTTTTTCTTTTTCGCTTTGCCCTGTGGCGGAGATTTCGCTTGGTCTTTTCTCTCTGCCACAATACGAGGTTACAGGCGACCCTCCATCAATACTACGATTGATTATTCTTCTTCATACAACTTTTCAGCGATTGGTTTTATTTCAATTATAGCTTTTTGTGTAAGGTCTTCTAACCATTGCTTGGCAATATGCTTAGCACTATTGTCAACCTTACTCTTGAACAGTCTTGACCATCTACTAGTCTGCCACCAAGCAGCGATTTCTACCCCGCCATCGTCTTGGCAGAGAACCGTAACTTCCAATGTTAGAGATTTCAATGCATTGCCACTTTTTTTCCCATTAGAGGTCTGACCCAACCAATTAAAGCGGATCTCTGTAAATTCAGGACTTTGCCCATTACGAATTTTAGTCACTTCCCACATTTCTTCAATCAATTGCTGCCTTTCAACACGATGTAAATCAAAGCGATTCCCTTCAAGCAAGACACCTCTACTTTCTGATAAAATACGCTGGGCTGTAGAATTCCATTGTGGCCAATTATCCAAATCGATAATATTGATTGCAACTTTACGTGATTCTTCAGCAGTTAGCGCTTTTCGCCAAACACCATTGGGTGAATCCATAACTCTTCACATCCATTCACGCATAGATAATAGCAGGGCTTAACGGCATTGCAGAATTTATTCTTCCGGTATCATCTAAACTATCTTCACTTGAAATTATTACTACTTCATCTAAATCAAGCTCTGACATGAGGAAACTTTTCCTTTCAGAAAGCAATTTTAATTCATCGGTCCTTCCACAGATCAACAACTTTGATTTATCATCCCATTTGAAGACCTGAGGTAGCATCTTCTTGCCCCAAAAGGCATAAATTTCTCCAGAGTTTTCTAGATTTGATAATTCAGATTCTTTTAATTGTGACATGAATGCCTTGACATTCCCACCATCACTGACATACTCAATAGCCATTATTGCAAGCTTTTTCTTCCACTCAGGAGAAATAGTCAGTGTGAGCTTTTTTGCCGCACCATCTAAATGACGCTCGGCGATAGATTTGACTTTTCTTGCATTTTCTAGGATATTCCTCATTACATATTCTTCATCTAATACAGATTGTTCTGTAGTTGTAATCTTTTCAAGGGGTGAATAAACAGTATCCGCAATCAGAGTTTGATTCCCTAGTGCTCTCCACCATTCTTCAGCGAGGTGAGGTGTTGAAATCGAAAGAAGGTGAGACCAAGAGGACAGAAGTTGTTTTCCTAAGTCCCCATTATTTCCACCTCTACGGATATACCAATTCATATCCTTAATCAGTTCATAATGGGATATTTCAACAGCACGTCTCAAGTCATATTTATCCATTGAAATTTGGAACTCTTCCATACGTTGTTTAATTCGGGCTTCTAGCCAAGTATCGATACTAGTTTGCTGATTGCCCCAAGAAAGGATTTGGTCAGGGATTGCCATAAGTTGTAACATAACTCTATAATTAGCCTCCAAAGCAGTATCCGACCAATCCATTCCAGCGGTAGGGTTTGCTGCAAATAGGATAAACAATCTTACAGTATCAGCGCCGAACTTTTCAATCATATCTTCTGGAGAAACTGTATTGCCTAATGACTTACTCATTTTTGCGGAGCGTAATCCTAATTCACCACCGCAATGAGGGCATGGATCTCCAATATGGTCTACTGAGAGGGTGATTGAACAAACTTCACACCATGGGGCTTGCTTATTGACCATCCCTTGACATAGTAATTGATTGAATGGTTCATCGATTGAATGCAATCCAAGGTCACGTAGTGCTTTAGTCCAAAATCTTGCATAAATAAGGTGCATCTGAGCGTGTTCAATTCCGCCACAATAAAAATCAACATTCATCCAGTGATTAACTACATCTTCGGAGAAACATTGTGAATTATTTTGAGCATCAGTAAAGCGCATGAAATACCATGAGGAATCAACAAAAGTATCCATTGTATCAGTTTCTCTTTTTGCTTGAATCCCACATTTGGGGCACTCAACATTGACGAATTCTTCACAATTTGCCAATGGGTTCCCTTCTCCAAAAGTGACATTTCGCGGTAGTTCAACGGGCAATTGGTCTTCTGGTACAGGAACCACGCCACACTTAGAACAGTGAATGACGGGAATTGGTGTGCCCCAGTATCTTTGTCGTGAAACTAACCAGGGTCTAATCTTCCAATTGATAGTTTGATTTCCTTTTCCATCTTTTTCTAAGGCTTGAATAACTGCTGATTTAGCATCTTCTCCATATAGGCCGTCAAACCCTTCTAGTGGTGAATTAACCATCCATCCAAAATCGGTTTCTGCCTTTTTCATTTCTCCTTCAGGAAGAGTATTTTCTTCAATCACCAATGCACGCTTTATGTTGATGCCGTATTTACTTGCGAAGTCAAAATCTCTCTCATCGTGAGCAGGTACTGCCATAACAGCCCCAGTTCCATAGGAGGCGATTACAAAGTTACCAGTCCATATTGGAATTTTTTCACCGGTTAGCGGATGTATAGCATTCTTTCCAAGAGGCGCTCCCTTTTTCTTGTTCATATTCTTAATCCGGTCAAATTCAGTCATTATGGAGACTTCATCATATAATTCCTGCCAATTGGTTTCAAACTCGGTTCCTTCAACCAATATTTTGGAGAGTTCGTGTTCAGGTGCTAAGGTGATAAAAGTAGCACCAAAGAGGGTGTCAGGTCGTGTAGTAAAAACCTTGATCTCTTCACCTGAACCTTCAACAGTAAAGATAATTTCAGCGCCCTCCGAACGTCCAATCCAATCTTTTTGCATTGCAGCGACGTTTTCTGGGAAATCGATGTCATCTAAACCATCAACTAATTCTTGAGCGTATTTAGGTGTGTCAAGAAACCATTGATTCATTTCTTTTTGAACGACAGGTCCATTACATCTCCAGCACCTTCCAGCTTTGATTTGTTCATTAGCAAGTACAGTATTACAAGACCCACACCAATTTACTGGAGCGAATTCTTGGTATGCCAAACCATTCTCCATGAACTTTGTGAAAAACCATTGATTCCATTTGTAGTAGTTGGGGTCATGACTTTTGACTAACCTTGTCCAATCATAAGAAAAACCCATTCTCTTAATCTGTTTAGTTATTGAAGCCATATTCATTTCTGTGATATCATAGGGATGTCTGCCTTCTTTGATAGCAGCATTTTCAGCAGGCATTCCAAATGAATCGAATCCCATGGGATAGAGTACATCAAAACCCATCATTCGCTTATATCTCGCAACAGCGTCTCCGATAGAGTAGTTTCTAACGTGCCCCATATGCATTTTACCAGATGGGTAAGGGTACATTTCTAAACAGTAAAATTGTGGTTTTTCACCACTTATCTTGGCTTCGAAGATTTTTGAATCAGACCATTTTTTTTGCCAATAGACTTCATCAACAGATATGTCTTGTTCAGTCAAAGTTACCAGCGCCTATCTCGGAGATAATACCTCCACGAATCACCCCCCTTTCAATGACACTCTTGATGAGGGGGTAATCATTCACATAGTACATGGCTAAGAGAATCTCTGTACGAGCTCCCGCTAGAATTGATTTAGCAGGAGGTTGGACTGATGTTCCTAATTATTGTAATACTAAATCCGGAGAAGTAGTGAATATTGCAATCAATCAGTATACTAATTGTATCATGGAGATAGATGATGAAAGAAAAATCTCACTTTCATATTCTACAGATATGCCAACTGGTTCTGGCCTAGGTACTTCAGGTTGTATGAATGTAAGCCTAATAGGAGCTATTTTAGGTTCTGATTATGAGTCTGAAGAAATTGCAGAATTAGCCTATCAATTTGAACTTCTGTTAGGAAATAAAGGTGGCAGACAAGACCAATGGGCCAGTGCTGTAGGGGGAATTAGTCATTTGTCATTCAAAGGCGAAAGGGTTGAGCATAAACCTTTGAATCCTTCAACTCAGTTTATTTCATGGCTTGAAGATAGATTGCTACTTTTCAATAGTCGGATGACACATGTCTCTGGAGATTTACATAAATCGATTTGGGAAAAATTCCATTACGGAGATGAAGAGATAAATCAAGCATTGGATAATATCAGAGAGTCGGGATTATCTATGGCTAAAGCGGTCGCTAATGAATCAAAAAATGGAGTCATCAACTCATTAAAACTCGTTATGCGAAGTGTTGATGCTCTTGGATTAGAATTACACGACCCTTTCCGGAAAAAACTGCAACCTTACACTTCTACAGGTGACATAGTAGCATGGAAAGCAATGGGAGCCGGTGGTGGTGGAGTAGTAGGTGTTTTATTATCTGAGACTTGTAATAGAGAGGATATAATACAAGACTTACAATCTAAAGATTGGGTCAACATTGACTGGCAAACCGATAAGACAGGGCTACACAGAGAAGAGATTATTCTTTGAAGTCAATATCAGTTTCGAGAAGGAATAATGCTTCTTTAGTTAATTTATATCGATTTTTTATTCCCATCTTTCGCTTTTCAACTAGTCCAAACTTCTGTAATGTACGAAGGTGATGAGAAATCAATTGCTGACTCTTTTCTAATTTCACAGCAAGTTCCGCTTGAGTAGGGAATTTTCCATACTGATGCTCATCATCAAGTAGGCTCAAGATTTTACCTTGGAGGCTATTTGGATCAGGAGAAAGTGGCGGGATTGGAAGTTGATCAGGATTCATTCCAGGATATAGCGAATTATTCAAAGGATAGTATCTAACTAATCGCCCATCTCTTAGGCGCCATATCAGTTCTTGTTGCTCTAATAATCGTAAATGATGGGTAATTTGACCATTACTCATACCTAAAGCGGCCATTAAGGCTCTAAAGTGACAACCAGGATTAGCGGTTAGATACCCCATTAGACGACCTCTTTGGAATCTTCCATCTGTAGTTTCTTGAGTCTTACCAAGTAGCCCTAATAGCCAAAGTCCAGCAGTAGTAGTTGGAATTCTCATAGATTCAGTATTGATTACAAAGAGGCCCAGAATAGCAAACATAGAAGTCGTAGAGACAACTACGATAGCCACTTGAACAACTTCTTCAGGAGTAGTTTTTTGATCGGTTACTAAGCCATTTTCTGAAACTACCGCTTGTTCTTCAATTATTACTTTTTCTTCGCTATATACCGAATAAACCTCGATGCCCTTCAATTCAAATTGTGATTGACAAACTCCATTGAGGGCTGAGGTTTCAGAAACAAGATAGTCCCCTTTCCAATTATTTTTCGGACTCCATGAAGATAACTCATCAGACTTTACCATCAAGAAAGAATCTTCACTATTAGAAATCATCCAACAGTCATTTTGCCCGGTACCAATATTTGTCCATAAGCCTTCTAATTGCCATTTTACAGGCTTAAACACCTCGTTTACATAACCATAATCATAGGTAAAGGTATGATTTAGAGTCTCCTCACCTCCAAGGGTATGTTCCGCTGACAGGAGTAATTCGATAGATTCCATGCCCATAATCTGCGGAATCATAATGCTTGATTCAAATTCTAGAATGCCAACTTCATTATTATCTGATAGTGGCATGCTGAAATAATTTCCAGAATTATAATCACAATCTCCAAAAGATGTATCTTCAAACTCTATCCCTTCATCAACAGGAGTTAAGTACACAGAGATCATACAAGGTTCATTTATCTTGACTATTGTCTGAGAAGGGGATATTTTAATAGATGAGAGAACTTCATTATCAACAATCTCATATTCGCTTTCAAATCCGATTATTTCTTCAGTACATCCAGGATTTCGGTAGGCTTCAGAGTAGTCAAACCGTTCTACGCTCGTCATCGAATACTGTAAAATTTCTAGAACAATGGTATAACTCCCAGAATTAATATAACAATTATTTTGATCTTCAAGATACCATTCAGGTAGGTCGAAAGTCAGTACTTCTCCAGTTTCAATAGTGTGAGATGTTTGAAACTCTTGACACGATTGTTGTTCAGAAGTGTCATATATTTTTTCAGAGAGGTCACTTATGATGTACATTTGGAATTTACATGTATTTGGGAAGGTGAGCTGTATAGATTGTTCACCTATATTTGTTAATTCTAGAGAATATGATAGGAATGAAATATGGTCTGTTTCTAATCCAATATTTTTGCTAGTAGTAAATTTTATTTGTTCATCTAATTGATTAAAATCGGAAGTGATAGGATTATTATTTTCAATGACTAATTGTTGTTGTAAATCACCACCAGGTGTAGTAATCGTGAGTAAATTATCACCTTCGATTAACGCGCCTCTTTCAATAAAAACACCATCGAGGTAAGAGTATTCAAAGTTATGTAATTTCAAATTCCCACCATAACATGAATCGAGCATTTTCTCTTCGCCATTGAATGAATAAATCAACCTACATGATTCCTGATAAGGCAGAATTATCTCAGTATTGGTGGGGTTAGCCAAAGTTATACTCACTAAGTGATGTCCATCTCTGTCGCTAGCGCTCCCAAAAGACTCTATTTCTAAATTTAATTCAAGATTTGAATCAAATGTTATATTCTTCTGAAAATAGATTTCCTTAGTGGCTTTAATATTGGTCTTGCTATGGATTAGGTCAACAGTATAAGTTCCAGAAGGGACACTGTTTCCAGCTGAATTAGTAAAGTCCCACTGCCAGTTTTCAAAATTATAAATTTCCATTGATTGAAGTGTTAATTGCTGGACTTGGTCACGGCAATTTTGCGAGTTATCGTAAATAATATTCGACTCAGTGTCTTTGATTATAAAATAGGTGCCACATGAAGGGTCATTAGAGATAGAAACTTGATCTCCTAAATTTGTCAAGATTGGATGAATGTCTAAAACTTCACCGACTTCATACCAATTCTCAAATTGATTATCAAATTCAAGTTTTAAATCTTCTAAATTAATTTCTTCTTGAGCGGAAGATTGTGGAATTACAGAGAGAATAAAGAGGCCACAAACTAGGCCAATTAGAAACCTAGAAGACTCCCCCATATAACTTGAGATAATGTCATTACTTGAAAGGGCAGCGGTGCAATTAATGTGTATAATTAGCCATAAATCATTACTTGTCTATGATTAGAGCCCTAAGTTATCAAGGTTAATCATATCCGGTATAGCAGCATCTTGTTCGGCTTTTTGCTGTAATTCAAATTGCTTCCATTGGGGCGTTTCAGTGGTAATTGGTTCAACCCAACCGAGAGCCTTTGCATCCTCTAACTGACCACTAGCAACATAATGATCAATCCAAGCCAGTCTACGGTCTTCTTCTTCAGAAAAAGCCATATCCATCATTTTTTCTTCTGCTCTAGACTTAACGAGCTTTTTCTTACCAGCAGCCTTAGCGAATTGAGCAACAATAATTATCGATAATAAAAACACAATTACAGCAGACATAATGATTAGAGTTTGACTACTTGAATCAGAACCCGATTCACTAGAATCGCTAGAAGGGTCTTGTGGGTTTGGATTAGTGTTGATATTACATACAACTGAACCTGCTTTACCAATAGAGACTTCAGGGTCCCAAGGGCAAGGGTCTACTAAGTCTGACGCGCCATCTCCATCAGAATCGATACAGCCCCACTGGCCATTAGTAGCCGTTTTTCTAGATGTACCAGCAACATCTGGACAATCATCTGGTTGGTAGGCGCCCAAGGTAAAGTTATCACCAAAACCATCACTATCACCGTCATTCCATTGAGACGGTTCTAATGGAAACATATCCGGATTGAAATAACTACTAGCATTATCACCAAAACCATCACCATCAGTATCATTCCATTGTTCGCTTTCTTCAGGGAATGCATCTCCAAATTGCTCTCTAAGAATGATTTCACGATTTGAGTCTTGTTCATCTATTATTGTTAAATTAGTCCAGTAATAATTATCGCCATACCCATCATTATCAGTGTCAGTCCACTGATTTTCATCATTAGGGAATACATCGTCTACGTCTGCCCAACCATCACCATCAAAGTCGGGGCAACCAAATCTATTCATCTCCAACGACTTCCCATATTCAGTTAGACAATCATCTCCTCCAGGGCGGTCGACTTCATCGCCATAACCATCACCATCTTGGTCTGACCATTGTAGTGGGTTTTCTGGAAAAGCATCATCTGGGTCGACAAATCCATCGCCATCAGTATCAGGGCAACCTCTAGTGGCAGGATTAGGCGAAGAGCCGGCACGAAGCGGACAAATGTCCCCATTTACTGCATCAGATTGGTTATTATCACCATAACCATCGCCATCGCTATCACTCCATTGAGTTGGTTCAAATCTAAATGCATCACCGTTATTTCCTGCTGAATTATCGCCATATCCATCGTCATCAGTATCTCTACATTGGGTGGAGTCATCGGGAAATACATCTGGATTATTTCCGGTTTGATTATCTCCTCCACAGTCTAATGAATCTCCATCACTATTAGCCCACTGAGTGCTATCATTAGGAAATGGGTCACCTTGGTCTGAGTACCCATCTCCATCTGTATCAGGGCAGCCCAGTTTATCGATAGACGATGTGCCAAATTGATTGGGGCATTCATCAGGATTATTCCCAGTTAGATTCTCACCGTAGCCGTCTTGGTCATTATCACACCACTGTGTTGGGTCTAATGGTAGGCCATCAGCCTGACAGTAGCCTCCAGAATCAATAGCGCCCCAGTTTCCAGTTGGGTCCGACCATCCATCACCATCGGTATCTATACATCCGAATCGGTCATACTTGGAATCGCCAAAAGTCATTACACAGCCATCTCCTACATCACTTTGTGGATTATCTCCGTACCAGTCACCGTCACTATCCATCCACTGAGTTCGGTCTAATGGAAAAGCATCCACTTCGGTTGCAGTAGGGATTAAATTTCCAGGCCATGAGGACGGTCTTATTTGTACCCATGAAGAATTTGCAAAGTTATCCCCATAGCCATCGCCATCAGTATCATGCCATTGAGTTGGATTGGTAGGATATTTATCGCCTCTTTGATTCAGGTGGAAGAAATTCTCATCTTCTTCATAAAGGTAATTATCTCCATAACCATCACTGTCAGTATCGACCCATTGCTCCGAATCAGTAGGTGCCCAATCACCTGCATCAGACCATCCATCGCCATCGCCATCAAGACAACCGAAGCGATCTGCTGTAGAAGTTCCAAAATCACTTATGCATTCATCGGGTTGGAATGCAGGAGCAGGGTTGTCGCCATATCCATCACCGTCGCTATCATTCCATTGAGTTCCTTCAGTTGGGAATGCGTCAACAACGCCATCACCTTGGTTTGTAGTATTATATCCGTCATTATCTTCATCAATATCAGCAAACCAGAAATGAATCCCTTCATCATTTCTTCCATAAGTTGTTACTAATTTCATGCCATCAGAACTCCAACTTAATCCGTTAACTTGTCCGCAGTTATTGCCCCCACACCCATTTGGGGCAGGAGCTCCAAAGAAATCAACTTGAACTCCAGTATCCGTATAAAATAATTTGACTGAACCACCATCTCCTTGATAATATGAATGGCCATTTGCGACTTGTCTACTGTCTCCAGAGAAGTCGGCTTCTAAACATGAAGAAGTAGTGCTCTTTTCCCATATACGACTCAATCCTGATGAAGAGAACTCATACATATCGAAACTTGCTCCATTTCCTTCCCATGCCCCGCACATGGAGATATAGTTCCCATCCGGAGACCAATCGATATCATTAATTCCTCCTGGGGGGCTAGTTTCGGTGAATACTGTTGCTCTTGATGAAACATTGACTACATAGAAGTCACCGTTTCCAGCCACGACAATATGTGTGCCATCGGGGGAGAATGCAGATGCATAGAATCTATCTTCTCCGTTAGGATTAATTCCATTTCCAAGTTGTAAGCCATCAGATACTTTGATCAAAATCACTTGTCCATTTGTTCCTCCATTTCCAGAATTTGTAATAGAAACCGCAACAAGGCTACTATCGGGTGAGAATTCAACATCATTAACAAAATCTCCACCGCCAACATCGACACTTATCGAGCCATGTACAGAAGAGATGTTAGAGGAATAATAGATGTTAATTGTATCATCATCCAGCCCTGCAGCAACATAGTTTCCGTCTGAAGAATAAGATACAGAAGTGACTTCTCCACCCGAAATAGCTTGTACTGACTTTAGATTAACAAAAGAAGTAGCATTCCAAATTCTAACCCACCCATCTTCATCACCAGTAACAATATTAATACTATCAGAAGAGAAGTCTACATCATTATAATCTTGATTTGAAGTGATTGTATATTGATTTTGAAAGTTAGGAACATTTGCTGCCCACCCATCATTAAAGTCAGAAGTTCCGTCATTATCTCTATCTGGGCAACCCATTCTGTCTATTGTTGACGTTCCATAAGACCATTTACAATCATCAGAGGAATCAGTAACTCCATCGCCATCAGAATCAGCCGAAACGAATGGCAGGGCGGCTACAAACAAGAATAGTCCAGCGATAAAAACGCTTGACCATCTGGATGTCATAATGGGCGGTACTAGCAATATTAAAAGGTGTTATGGTTGATTTGTGTAAACAAAAATCACGCTAATGATAGCAATCGCTTAGATGTAGGAATAATTCGCAATCATGTGAGCGCAGGGATTCCCAAGGTCAACATCGCTGTACAAGACCGCGTATTGCTTCATTTATTCGAAAATGATGAGCAAGCCGACCGCTATCTTGCTGATTTTGCACTTACAAGGCCAGGGATCGCAGAATCATGTGCCTTACACCCACCGAATGTTAGTAGAACAATGAGGGATTTGTTGAAGAAGCAACATGTATCAGAGCATACTAGAAATATACGCGGTGAAGAAAGGCGACAAAAAACATGGCAACTCACTCCAGAAGGCCGTACAGAAGCGCAACAAACTCGTAAATCCTTAGGTAAAACCAAGGTAGTACTGAGAGATAATAATGGCGAATTACTAGAAGTTGAAGCATCAAAAGCATCAGAAAGGTTAGCTACTGACATTTCTTTACTGCAAATTTTGATGCATGCACAACACGAGGGGGTTCTAACTTATGGCGATATTAGATTTGGAAAAATCAGGCAGTCGAAACAAGATGATTTAGCTCCCCCAGGCAGGCTTTTAGCGTTAACAGGAGTTCATGCCACCTACAATAATCAACCACCAAAGACCCGACCTGTACACGGCCGTAAAGAGCAAATTGAAGAATTAGACTCTTGGTTTTCAAGTCGTAAACCTTGCGCAGTTGTTCATGGAATTGCGGGTATTGGTAAGTCTACATTAGTATCTCACTGGGTCAAACAGAATGTAGAAAAGAATCCTCATCTTTCAATATGTTGGTACCCATGTCAACCATGGGACCGTGCATTAGGAATTGCTACAAGTTTACTTCACCGATTTGGTATAGATGAATCTCATGATCCATATAATTTAATTGAAACTTTACCAATTCAGCCTGCTGGGAAAATCGATGTCGATAATTGGAGAAGAAGACTTACTGCTTACTTGACTGATGCAGACACTATACGCGAACGTTTCAAAGACGAATCTGGTGGCCCCCCTCCATATTGGTTGATAATTCTAGATGATGTACATCATATTGAGTCGGAAGCTAAAGATTTACTCGGTGCATTATTACAACTCTCAAACAAAACTCCTTTGAGATTATTATTGATTTCAAGAACCAAGCCGACAATTTATGATAGAAGGGACGTACATACAAGAGGTATAGTGCAAGAATTATCATTGCAAGGACTTACAAAATTAGAAATTAAGAATTGGCTAAAGGACTTTGAATCTAGTGAGAAGTATGAAATTGAACGGGTTCATGAGAAGACAGGAGGCCACCCTTTAGCCTTAGAATTATTCGAATTATACGGACAAGAGACACACGTAGATTGGCTGCAGTTTCTAGACGATGAGATTATTATTAGATTACCGGAACTTGAGCGCAAATTGCTTTTACAACTCGCTAAGGCAAATGTGCCTATGACTTGGGAAAAGTTAGCAGGTTTGGTCGGTTGGCAAGGTAATCCCCCAAAAGATTTGATTCAGCATGGACTATTACTAGAATTAGAGGATGGGATGTGGTTACACGAAGCCCTTAGAGAGCGATTGTTGCGCGATATAAATTAGTCTTTAAGATTAAAAATCATCAGCATTCATATGTTCATCAATCCACTTGAGCAGTTGAGGTTTAGGCATTGCTCCGCTTTGTTTTGACACAATTTTGCCATTGTGGTACAGGAAAAGTGCAGGAATTCCACGAACCCCAAGTTTGCCAGCATTTGCAGAGTTAGTGTCTGTATCAACTTTAGCGATCAAAATTTCTCTTTCTCCAGCAACTTGTTCTAATACTGGAGCTATTGCCTTACAAGGACCACACCAAGGTGCCCAAAAATCGACAAGTACCCATTCATTACCATTTACTGAGGCTTCGAACTCTTTATCTGTTACCGCACGTACTTCTCCCATGTTCTCACTAACACATCCTAACGCAGGGGTATTATGAGCCTTTGTGAGGAAAAAAAAACTAAAATTGTACACAATACTCATGAGAAAGGAAGGTTTGGGCTAATCAGGTCTGAATATGATTATCGCGCCAAGTGTATTAACCGCCGACCTCTCAAACTTGGCAGTCGCATGTAAAGAAGCAGTTGATGCAGGCCTTGATTGGCTTCATCTCGATATCATGGATGGTAACTTTGTACCAAATTTGACTTTCGGCCCTCCGGTGATCAAGTCACTTCGTAAGGCCCTAGGAGATGGCCCGGTTTTCGATGCACATCTAATGGTTTCCAATGCGGAAGAATGCTATATGGATTATATCGAAGCAGGCTGTAATCATCTTTCGGTACATATTGAAGCAGCGACTCATCTTCATAGGCTAGTAACAGCAATTAGAGATGCTGGCGCTACTGTGGGAGTTGTCATAAATCCCGCAACTCCAATTGAAGGAGTTTTAGAGATATTATCGGAACTAGATTTAGTTTTGGTGATGAGCGTCAACCCTGGCTTTGGTGGCCAATCATTTATTTCTAGTGTTGAGCGTAAAATTAGGAAACTAAAACAAGCGATTGATGAGCAAGTATCCAACGGTGGACGTCCAGTACAGATTCAAATTGATGGTGGAGTAAAAGCCCATAATATTGGAGAAATTGCCTCTTGGGGAGTAAGTAATTTCGTAGTTGGCTCAGGTTTATTCAATAATCGTGCCAGTGTTGCTGATAATTTAGTTGAAATTATATCTAATTATGAACAATACAATGATTAAAATCAGTTTACTCATTACCTTTAGTGATCATTATGCGAGTTCTTGTGACATCGTTGCTCTTCCCCCTACCAACAAATGTTGCACGAGGTACATTTGTTAGTGACCATGTCGAGTTACTGAAGAAAAATGGACACGATGTAAGGGTCGTAAATCCATTACCAAGAATGTTTCAATATCAAGAATTCAGCCGTTCAACTCATACAGGAGTCTCAAAAGCACCTAGGAATTTCAAGCATGGTGAAGTCAAGGTATTCAGTCCTCGCTTTTGGGGCCTTCCAGGGCACCCTTTGCCGTTTTTGACTGCGACCAGTGTTAAGAGTAGTTTCCGGAAAATAGAGAGATGGCTCGATCAGTGGCGCCCTGATGTGATTATTTGTCATACTTTATGGCCGGTTGCAGAACTGGCAAATCACTTATCGAATAAATGGAAAGTTCCTTGGATCGCAGTAGTCCATGGTCACGATTTTGATATAGGTATCAACGATAAAAACATTTCAAAGTCAATAAAAAAACTAGCTAATTTGCCTGACCATCTAGTGACAGTTTCACAAAGGTTAGATGAAATCTCAAGTCAAGTAAGGGCTCAAGACCATTCAGTAATACCTTGCCATAGTGCAGTTGAAGCCGAATGGCGAAAGCCAATGAAAAACATCGGCGGAATGTGGCGTAAAGGTAGTCTAGATATTTTATTCCCAGCAGACCCTCGTCGGCCAGAGAAAAACCACCTTTTAGCATTACAGACCGGTGAAGAACTAGAAAGGCGTGGTTGGATAATAGGGATGACAACCTTACGCCAACAACCTAGAAGTATTGTTTGGGATAGAATGTTAGTAGCAGACATAACTTTAATCACTTCAACAAGAGAATCAGGTCCGTTGGTTGCTAGAGAATCTATACAGTGTGGGACACCAGTAGTTTCAGTAGATGTTGGAGATGTAGCAGAATACTTGCCCAAATATTGTATTTCTTCCGAGTATGACCCAATCCAATTAGCAGATACCTGTGAAGCAGCATTAAAAAAGGACTGGACTAAAGGATTTAATCTTCCTGAACGATTTACTCATCAGATTGTAGCACAACAGTGGGAGTCATTGCTTCAATCCCTTGTGGAATGAAGTAAACTAACCCTAATCCACTCACTGCTATCCATGAACCAGTAGTAAAACCATAACAAGAAATCATCGATAAACATATTGCGATAGTGATATCTTTCTTTTTACGACGTATTAAGTCCCAATTTGAAGACAGATGAATAGACATGAAAAGTAAGAATGAAGATGAAATAGTTGATGCGATTGCTGCAGCATATAGTCCAGAGCCTTGTGAATCATTAGATTTCCAATCGATTAACAGGTATCCAATGACAAGGGCAAAAATCACTACTAGTACAATGAAGAAGGTAAACTTCCAAGGTTTTTCTCCGGCTTGCAAAGCAGTATAAGTTGGAGTTGATAACAAAGTCAAACACCAACCTGCAAGTAGTACCATGAATAATTCCACCGCAGAAGCACCCAGTGAACCATCGATATATTGCTCAGGAAAAGCCATTGGTAGAAGGAAGTAAACAATCCCAGCACCGGCAAATAAACCGATAGGTAGTATTCCAAGGCATAGATTCAAGGAGTTCTCTAAAGCAGACTGAAATTCAACTTGCTTACTCCGAACTTCTCCAAGAACTGGTAGTAATGCTGCTCGTAATGCTTGAGGTACAACTAATCCTGCCAGCCATGCAAGTTGGGCTACATGAAATACAGCAGCAGCATCAACACCAATCTCCCCAGCAACAATGAACTTTTCAATTCGTATTACATACGGTAGGACTCCAAGAGTTATAGCAAAAGGTAAGGCTTGGAGAAGTAAGGTTTTGTTATCTATCCAAGATTCACCTAATTCCAGCCAATTAGAATCCTCTGGAATAGAGTTAGCGGATAGGACATAGTAAGATAGTCCTAAAGCGATTATCAAACCGCCAATAGCGCCAACTAGGAATATGAAAGCAAAAGACGATACAGAAGTACTTCCAATCGAGAAAAGGACATAGTAACCAATTACAGTTATCGCTCTCTCAATAACCTTTGACCAGGCTTCTAATCGTGCCTGACCAGCTGCTCTAAGTCCTGAGCGTGGAGCATAAGAAGCAATATGAATTAGGGCGATAGCGCCGCATATCATCATTAAGTGAAAATATTCCTTCCACTCATCAATTAGAAGCGGAGTTCCGATTACAGCAAAAATAACGAATGGAATAGAACATAGCAACTGTAACTTGTAAACTCTAATTATCGATGGCCAAATTTTCCCTACTGCATTAGCGCCATCTCTAGCAATTAGAGTCGGCAGTCCTAAATCAATCACTAAAAAGAAGGTCGCAAAAGCGTCAAGTGCAATAATATAAATCCCATAAGATTCGGTTAGAAGTGCCTTAGTTAGTACGATCTGGCCAGCCAATGCCAGAAATATTGCAATCAAGTCTGAACCTATTAACCATCCTGAATCACGACCCATTTGCGGTTTTCGAGTTTTGGAAGAGATAATCGCCCCGCCCATGTTTTGCCTTCATATGTTCTAAACTTCAACCATCCGCGTAAGCACAGATTGAAAGCGGTGTTTACCTACGGCTTGTCAAGGTGCGGATATGGTAGCGGCTAATTGGGTTGAATCTGAAGTGCTAAAGGCAATACCTGAAGCATTGGTTGAAGTAATCGATTTACATGGTTCAGGAGACCACTTCCATGTTCGTATAATCACAGAAAGTTTTGAAGGAATTCGACCTCTTCAAAGGCAAAGAATGGTTCTAGAAGTTATGAAACATCATATTCCTAATCCAATTCATGCTCTTGACTTGAAGTGTATGACTCCAAAGCAAGCAGAAACGGCAGGCGATACCGCATTTGACCCTCATGGCGGAGGCCGTGGGATACATATTAAAAGAATAAATAAACAAAAAAGAGAGTGAAAAGAATGGATTGGACGGAACAAGAAATACAAGCTATAGTTAATGAGCACGCACTAGTGTTGTTCATGAAAGGAACACCAAATGAACCACAATGTGGTTTCTCGAACAGAGCAGCACAGGTTCTACAAGACCTTGGCGAGCCATTCGCAGCAGTCAATATTTTGACAGACCCTAGGGCAATACCTTCAGTTTGCAGTTGGGCGGATTTCCCAACAATGCCTCAAGTTTACGTTCATGGGGAACTCATAGGTGGGTCCGACATTGCTTTAGAGATGCTTCAAGACGGAAGCCTAAAAGAAATGTTTGAGGCTGGAAGAGCCTCAAATTAATCTAATTAGAAATCTAAGTTGGTGATTTGATGGGGGATGATTTACGCCGTTTAGTGATAGACGGAGGTCAATCTATCGTCAATTTCGACAATAAGGCATTCAAATCAATTCCCCAAGAAGGAATAGATTTAGCTGTTAAGGCGATGAGTGAAGGAGTCATGTATCGCTATCAACCTAAGAGTAAGGAACTATCGATCACTGCCAAACTAGAACACAATTTCTCCAAGTACATGGGGGTAAAGCATACCATTGGAACCAATTCATGCGGTTCTGCAATGTACATCGCTCTCAATATAGTTGGAGTTAAGCCAGGAGATAAGATACTAACCAATGCTTTCACTTTCCACGCCGTGCCTTCTGTCATTCAACATGCTAGAGCAATCCCAGTTCTTGTAGAGAGTAACCGTGAGTGGGCAATGAGTGCTGAAGACCTTGACAAGAAGGCAACTGAAACAGGCGCCAAGGTCTTGCTGATGTCATATATGAGAGGTCACGTTCCTGATATGGATGCGGTAATGGAAGTAGTCAAGAAGCATGATTTGATTTTCATCGAAGACTGTGCTCACGCATATGAAACACTATGGAATGGAGAATTCCTTGGTAAATTTGGACAAATTGGATGCTTCTCAACTCAATCCTCTAAGGGCATGAGTGCAGGAGAAGGTGGAATTTTCATTACAGATAATGATGAATATGCTGCTAAAGCTGCACTTTATGCTGGTTCATATGAGAGACTGTGGACTAAGCACTTTGACCTGGACCCTGAAATAATGGATAGATTACAAAACCAAATCCCAGGGTATTCAATGCGTATGCAGGAAGTGACTGCGGCAATGCTTACGCCACAAATCGAGAGACTTCCTAAGATTAAGAAAATCCATGTCGAAAATTGGAATCTACTTCACAGTTTAATTAATGACAATGATAATATTGAGATTCCAATGCCGCTACCTCAAGTTGACAGTTTTTGTGATACTATGCAATTCCACTTAGTAGGCCTTAGTCGTGAAAAAGCAGACCAATTTATCGATTTGATGAAGATGGAAGGAGTTCCAATGCAAATATTTGGAGCCAAGCGCAATGCAAGAGATTACCGTCAATGGGAATATGTTGAAGCACACAAAGAAGAGTTAGGTGAAACAATTGCTAACATTGAATTTGCTTGTGACCTATCTCTCCAGCCGCACTTGAATCAGGAAAATATCAAGATAATCGCTCGAGTAATAACCGATGTACTCGCTTATATCAATGCCCAATAAT
>TARA_B110000459_G_scaffold79044_1_pt1 | contig 28621 bp, 30 predicted proteins | sample TARA_B110000459 | Tara Oceans TARA_B110000459 (sample SAMEA4398296) | marine metagenome | biome: Polar Biome; feature: [SRF] surface water layer (ENVO:00010504); material: water (ENVO:00002006), including particulate matter (ENVO:01000060) such as... | depth 5 m | reverse complement strand
GTTAGATTAGATTGGGAAGAGTGGGATAAACTAGTAGAAGTAGTTGCCAAGTATCGTAAAGATTGGGAGTAGAATAAAAAAGCACTATACGCAAAAAAAGATTTACAAGCCGCTAAATTCGTGCTATAATGGTACCACAATCAAGCAAGACGCTAACAAACAACAAAGTAGAAAAAATATATTATGGGATTCTTTACAGAAATTAAAAGCCTCGATGAAATTGAACAATTTGAAATCGAAAAAGTTGGTATTAAAGACGTAAATAACAGGGCGATTCCTGGTGTTTTCTCGGTTCAACGTACTGACACCGCACAACACTTAGGAGTTGTTAAGAAAAATTATCGTCCTATTCAAATGTCTGAAATGCTTGACATTATTGATACTGCATCAAAATCAGTAGGAAACATTTCACATACTGGATGGGCATCATCTCGCAATGGAAGTCGTATCGTTATTAAATCAAGGCTTGACGATGAGATTAATGTAGACGGAGACGTAGTTATTCCTCACTTCTATTCTGTTATTGATAATAGCGGAATGGGCAGTAACAAAACTCTTCCTTCTACTCAGCGAATTACTTGCGATAACGCTTTGCACCTCGTTAACGTTCATGGAAATATGTACAACGCAACTCATAATAGTACGTTTGACGAAAAGGTTTCCTCGTTGATCAACAAAATTACAGCAAATGTTGACATCACTAAAAACTTTACCAAGACGGTGAAGAAATTAAAGAGTCAAAAATTTACATTTGATCAAATGGTTGAATTAGCTCAAACGCTTATTCCTCTTAAAAAGGATGAGACACAGAATCGTGCTAAAAAACGCGATAAACTTATCGGCCTTTTTTCTACTGGAATGGGCAACGTCGCGGAAAGTAGATGGGATGCTCTTAACGCAGTGACCGAATACGAAACTCACTCAGGTAAGCAATCAACTGAAAAGTTTTTACGTTCTTTCGCTAAAGACACACTGTCGCACAGAGCACACGCACACCTTGCAGACTTCGCATGAGAGTAAAAGAAAAAATAAAGGACATTGTTACAACGGCTTTGTACTATACTTTACTCGGCTGGTTCGCAATGAGCGTGGCAGGATTAGTGGCAGGATTTGGTTGGGCTATATATACTTACACACGATGAATTTAAAAAAGATTATGGAGAAATTACGTATAACTCCTAGGAAAAAGAATAGAGAGGCTGTAGAAAAATTTCAAGCCCGCGGAGCTGAGCTTGAAGCTGCAAAGCTTCTCTCCCAAAAATTAACAATTCAGTATATGAATGATGGAGAATCGTATTTCAAAGCAAAACAAAAAGCCGAGGCTGAAGCGACCCTGCCTATCGTGGATCGTAATTCTACTGTCAAATCTGATAAACCTACTTTTGAATAGACGAAATTATCTTAGAATCAGTAATGAAAGAAATCAATTATAGAGACGTTGTAAACTACCTACAAAAATTCGCCGTTGAAAATGCGAGAATTAATAGGTACTCCCTTGAAACAGCGATATGCGAAGTGCTCGATATGCTATCAGATGACCTCCGCGACACCGCTATAGAGCACGAAGATAAGAAAGAAGCTGATCAGGCGTTGAATCAGACAGTAGCCGACTGGAGAGACTCATGAGCATTTCAAGCATTAAATCTGTAATACAGATTAAAAAAAGCGCGTCTTTAGTAAAAAGGGTATTTACATAGGCCAAAAAATGTGCTATAATATATCCATGATGAATCAGGAAGCTATGAATGAAATTATGAAACACAACGAAGAAGTAACAGATTACGCCATTGACAATAAGGTCTCTTTTAAGGATGCCTACTGTAGCGTCATTGATAAAAAACTGCAAGCTGTTGAGAATGGCTTGTCAGATCTCAAAAACGAGGTCATCGAACTTCGCGAACAACTGACTAAATAGACATGAACGAAGATAACACCATTTGCTACCCGTATGCTTACGGGCGCCTTGATTCAAGTATTGAGCATCTCGCACTAGTTCTCGAGATGGATTGTATCAGAGAAGATATCGATGTAGATGAGAAGGTATTCACGATGCTAGCTGATCGAATCAAGAAGCTTAAGACTGCAGCAGTAGAAGAATCTTACGAACATACTTTGTAGTTTAAACAATGAAACTCTAAAAAATTAGTGTATGAGCAAAAAACGAATACTAGCAGCGGTGATTGTGGCTATTGCGGCTATTCTAATTAAGGTACACACTAATTTTTTTAGTGCTATTTTAGAAATGTTATTCCCAGAAGTGTTATAGTATAAATAAAATTGACTATGAAATTTAAAGGGAAAGACAATATCGTTAAAGAGGTACAAGAAAAACTTGGCCTTAAAGCGGATGGGATTGACGGCCCAAATACGTGGAAAATGATTTGGGAGAATTTAGTACATGCCGGAAAGGGAGAGCATGAAAAGCCCGAACCCCCAGTTGTTGATCTCAAAGATGATTATCCTGAAGTGTACAAAGCAAGTCCAAACCAGTCTGGAACCATTAAACCAAAATTCGTTGTGCTTCATCACAGTAGCGGAAGCCACGATGGAACAAAATCTTGGATTCTTAACAAAGCTTCTCAGGTGAGTTACCACTACCTAATTGCAGCTGATGGTTCTAGAACACAGTTTGTGTACGACACTAAAAAAGCATGGCACGCTGGTAGATCAAAATGGAATGGAATTAGTGGTCTCAATAGCCATAGTGTAGGAATTTCGTTCTACGGAAATACGCATTCTAGGACACCCAGCGCGGCCGAGGTCGACTCGGCAGCCAAGAAGTGTATCTATCTTATGGATAAATTCGGGATCGCCTTAGATGGCATCCTGACGCATAAGATGGTGGCTCCAGGGAGAAAGAACGATCCATCTAAAGAAACCTACAATCTTGTGATTGCTAGGATCAAAGAACTTACCTAAACACCGCCATAATACTAGTAATAAAAAGGAGCCACCCTAATAAAGGGTGGCTCCTTGTTTATTTTTTAACTTAAAACTTATTGATTAATAAGCATCTCTCTAAATGCGTAGTCTGAATGAAAAACTTGTCCGCGCCCATCGAGCGTTCCTTCTTGGAACTGGTATTTTACACCATCAATCAGACGGATCTGACTTGGATCGTACAGCGCCGAATTGTTCAATGTATCTCTGTTTTCTGACCAAGAGCCTTTTGATGCGCAGCTTACTAGCAGCATCGTGAGAGGAAGCAGCAATAGAATCGATTTCATCTTCTATTTTATCTATGTGCGTTTCCCGCTTCCATTCCATGTGAATTATGTACGCGTTAAGCGCAGCTGTAATGGTCTTTATCCACATGGAATTTCAGCGACTTTGTTTATTTCTTAGGGGTTTTGTCCTTTGCTTTACCGACATTAAGCGCGAGCAAATCAACAATGCTGTATACCTTAGACATGAAGCTGCCTTTCGCCGGTGTGGGCGTAAGAGCTGCTATGGATGAAGCAAGCGCAACTGTTGCAGCTGCTACACCGAACCATGGCTGGTCTTGTACAAATTGAATAAGTATTTCTATCATGTTTTTGTGTTTTTGTTAATCGGAATATGCCAACTGGATATCCTCTTGAGGTTATTTATACACCAAAGCGCGGTCCACGACATTAGAAACCGCAAAAAGGCTAAAAAACCGCAAAATGCTATGTACACGCGCTAAAAAATGTGCTATAATACATCCATGCGGTTAAAAAAGAATAAGAAATTCCTTAAGTCTGGTAGAGTTGCAGCACCTGATTTCAAATTTACAGGTGATGAACCTACATGGCACAACGTCGAGAAAGAAAAGCGCGAATCACTACTTGGCCGCTGCCTTGGGTTTTACAACTATTATCTTGATCGCGATGACTATATTCCAATTATTCAAGAATATATGAAAAACAACTCCTACAATCTTAGCGATATCAAGGTTATACCAAATGTTCCAAAAACAAGTTATATTTTCAACACTACCGGAAAGCTTTGCCGATGCTTCAATGTGGGAATGCCGTTGTTTGGTAGATATCCTGATATTGTAAAGGAAAATATTCGATCTCTTGTTTCAGAAGCTAAGGCCGAAATCTTTTCAAAAAGGAACGATCCTGTAAAGAACGAGACACCTTCTAAAAAACCAAATGTGCATGCCATCATGACCGAAAAAGTTCGGAAATCTATATTATGCGATCTTGAAGGTATGCTAGATGAATGGACGGATGCGAAGGCAAAAATTAAAAAATTTCCTATCGCATCCGTCCTCAGGGCCGAAAATATTCCAATCGCATTTCTAGGGCCAATAGTCCAATGGCTTGAACGCCATAAAGGTGACTATGGCGATGCGTATGACAAGCGATGCCCCGATATGGTTGAAGGATTTTCATATCTTTCTAAGACGCAGTTACGCAATAGAATTAAAGCACTAGATGACACGTTGAATGAAATTATATTGTATAAAGCATCGAAGAAAGGTTCGCGCAAACCTAGAACTAAAAAACCTAAAAGCGCAGATAAGCAAGTAGCAAAGCTTAATTACCTAAATGAGTCAAAAGAGTATGCAATGCAATCCTGCGATCCTACGAGAATTATCGGTGCTAACCTTTTTTGCATGTTTAATACAAAATATAAAAAAGCTACAATCTTCAAAGCGGAAAGCCGCGACGGGTTTACTGTTTCAGGTAGTACGCTAAAGAGTTTCGATTCTAGTAAATCGTTTTCCCTTACGCTAAGAAACCCGAAAGATATTCTGCCTATTCTTGCTTCTAGAACGGAAAACCAAATTGAAAAAGAACTCGCAAAACTCAAAACAAAACGCAGGCCTGCGAATGGTCGAATCAATAAAGACACAATACTAATCAGAACACTATGAGCAAAGAAAAAATAACAATCAAGCGGGCTATAACAAAGGAACAACTGCGTTTCGAGGTAGAAAAGCTTGTTCACGGAGATGGAATGACCTATACAGAATCGATCATTGAGATATGCGAGAGGCTCGCGATTGAGCCAGAAGACATGGCAAAGCTAATCAAAGGGCCATTGAAAAATAAACTCGAGGTCGAAGCAATGGATCGGAATATTATTAAACGAACAACAACAACACTATTTTAAAATATGAAAAAACTAGGAGAACACAGACAAAAAAAGCGTATTAAACGTCGCGGCATTCATGCTAAATCAAAAACCTCTACGAATAAAGGATCGGTTAATTATAAAAAACCTTACAAAGGACAAGGTAAATAAATTTAAATAATGAATAATGGATATCAAGCGTATCAAATTTACCAATCACTAAAACTTCATTTTACTTCTGACTATGATGCTGTAAAGTACAATTTTAAAACCGCTGTAAAGCAGCATAGTTTTGAAAAAAGGCGAGATCGATACTTCTTTGAAAAGCTGTCAAGGCGTTTTAAACGAGATGAGCTCGTAAATTACTTCACGGCAAATTTGCTGGAAAACCAAAATGGCTGGATTGGAGATATGTCTGATGAAGTCTATAGTGCGTTCTGTGCGCGTTATGACAAACTCACATATATGTTTGATCAAGATATTAAGAAATTAGCCGAGTCAGGCTATACATTCGACGAGATGTGTTCAACCACCGAAGATTACTCAGTAAATCCCATTTTAGAGGCTCTCAGAGCGCGTGAGATTCATCCTGAGACAGTGGTGTTGCTGGACATACTCGTTAACTTCCTGAAGCGCCTGAGGACCGCTGTGAGCGATCCATTAGGTATAAATAAGGATGCGATTGACCTACTTTTAAAGTACAAGTCAATCGTGCTGCAAAGGCCATTGCCAATGGAAAAGATTAAAAATAAGGTATTTTTATCATTTACATCTTAGCCATAATAGTGTAATATAGCTTCTGTCAGTCAAAAACAAACAAACGAAAATACACTGAAAATACAAAAAAATACTATGTCATTCGAACAACTAAAACAAAACCGTGATTCTGCGATCTCTAAACTAGTGTCTGCAGCTGATACAAACAACGAAAAGAAAAGCTATGGCGATGATCGCTTGTGGAAACCAACTGTCGACAAAGCAGGTAATGGCTATGCTGTTATTCGTTTCCTTCCGGCGGGGGGTGGTGAAGACCTTCCATGGGTTCGTTATTGGGACCATGGATTCAAGGGGCCAACCGGCCGTTGGTATATCGAGAAGTCTTTGACTACTCTTGGCCAGCCAGACCCTGTATCTGAGCTCAACTCACAGCTCTGGAATACAGGTCGTGATGAAGATAAAGAGACTGCGCGTAACCGTAAGCGCCGTCTACACCATGTTTCAAACATTATGGTTATCTCTGATTCTGCTAATCCAGCAAACGAAGGAAAGGTATTCCTTTATGAGTATGGTAAGAAGCTCATGGACAAAATCATGGATGTGATGCAACCGCAATTCCAAGATGAGAAGGCTGTTAACCCATTCGATTTTTGGGCTGGCGCTAACTTCAAGTTGAAGATTCGCAATCTTGAAGGATATCGTAATTACGATAAGTCTGAGTTTGATAGCTCATCTGAATTCCTAGATGGTGATGAAGGTCGACTCAAGGAGGTATACGACAAACTATACCCGCTAAGCGAATTCACCGATCCCGAGCAGTATAAGTCCTATGCCGATCTCAAACGTAAAATGTTTGAAGTTATCGGTGAGGCTGAGGTTGCTACTGGGTTGTCGACCGAACAGCATGTTGAGCTGAACACTACAATCGATGCGTCTCCGCAGCCATCGATGGATAGTGGAGACTCAACTGCAAACTCGAGCAATACTAGCGCTACTAGTGATGAAGAGTCCTCTGAGGATACTCTGAGCTATTTTGCTAAGTTAGCTTCGAGCTAAAGACACGTAATAAAACACGTGCAAGGGGGGATGGTGTTATAGCCATCCCCCTTTTTCTTATCTAGTCATATGACCAAGAGCTCCAGCTGATAGCTCCGTGGTGTTGCCGTAAACGTTATATGAAACACTATTGTTTGTCGTCATAATGCCTGGATGACCTGGAGGTAAGGCAGCGCCTTGGATCGCTCCACTAGGCGCCGTCTTAGCCCTTTTTTCTTCCTCCGCTTTAAGTTTTTGCATCTTTATTTCCTTTTCTAAAAGAATTTGTTTTTCTTCTATTAGCTTCTTGTTGGCATCAACCGACTGTTTAGCATTTCTTGTTCCTTCTTGAAGGTTATCAACTAAATTAAGTAATCCGTCCGGAGTAGCCCATTCAGGAAGAATGTCGGTGACTTTCTTTATCATATTTAAAAACGTCTCTTGCAAGAACAAGAAGAAACTAGCTATTGATAATCCAATTTTCTTAAGCATCAATTCAGCTCTGAGTAATGCCGGTCCACCAAATATGTCTTTCACTAAGGCCGAAATCACCTTGAAAGGAGCTATTACTATTTTTTTAATGCCATCCCAGACACCGCCAAGAGTTTTGCTCATTGCTGCAGTGTCCCACGTAAATATTGCTTTAACGAAATCAACTAAGTTACTGAAAATCTCACTTATACCGGCGAATACTTCGTCAGTATATTCACCAATTGCTGTTGCTAAGTTATCAAGACCCAGCCATTCGGCAAGCTTGGTTGGTATCCACATTAAAATTCGAATAAGACCACCAATTAATCCATCAACCAAGTCCATAATTCCTTGCTTAATACCTTCTACGATGCCTCCTTCTTTGTAACCGCGCATGAAACCTTTAACAAAATCAAATATGCCCATAAGAACAGTGATTGGCAAAAACACTTTACCTAGTATTCTTCCTATATTTTTAGCAAAGCCCATAATTGCTTTAAAGGGCCCGCCAGTTGCAAACTTTACGATCGATTTAAAAATACCAGACAACCTCGAAAAGAATCCCTTTTTTCCCCCTCCAAACACTTTTTGAAATAGGCTACTGATTGATTTAAATATCTTACTGTTTTTAAGTTTGTTTATAATTCCACCAATGAATTTACCTAGCTTACTGTTTTTAAGTTTGTCAAATACACCAGTAAAGAAACCCTTAAATCTAAGTTTCAAATCATCTAGCCATGCTGCGGCTTTGCCTTTCGTAAAGAAGTTAAGTTCCGTGCCTAATTGACCAAGAAAGCCGATGAAGACTGCGAATGGAGCTAACAATAAGCCAAGACCTAATCCCAAAAGCTTACTAAGACCACCGTCAGTTTTAGGAATTAGAGTCTTAAGACCTTCAATAAGAGAATCACCAACTCCTCTAATACCATCTGCTATATCTTGAAATAAAGCTTTTTGTTCAATGGTTCTTTCAAGCTCCTTAAGATCATTTTTCTTTTGTTGTTCAACAATAGGTTTTGCGAGGTCTTTAGAATTTTCAACGCTTACCTTTTGAGTAAGAGTTACAAAATCTTTTTTAGTTACGAATGAGTCATCAGCCATTTGAGTGTTCTTGTTTTAGGTTTTCTTCTTTAATGTGTTCTGCTAAAAGTGCGATATAGATTTCCCTCTCCCACGGAATCATATTATCCAGGTCTCTCAAACTATACTTGTGGTGTTGTAATAGAGAAAATTGAACGTGATAATAGTTTTCTAGCGTGTTATGAGAAAGGGCTAGGTAAAAAAATCACTTAGTCCTACTAGTTCTATAGTGTTTTCATGACCATTCGGTCCTTTAAAATGTACTTCGTGCGATAGTTTAGGTAGTGTTTCTACCCATTCTTTTATCTTTAGTACTTGTTGGCCGCTTAACGAATCGATAAATGTGTCTGCTTCTTTTTTTGAAACATCTGCAAATGGATAAACTTGGTCGCTATCGTAGACATTTTCGATAACTGACCGAAGGCCCGATATCATTGACTCTGTTTCGCTTTTAGACTTTTTAACAGCTTCTCTTTCAGCCTCTTTTAGACCAGGTGTTTTTAATGTTATGCCAACATCATCAGTTAGCTGAATGGTATTATCTTTAGCTTTATCAGATACCTGAACCTCAATTTGAGAAAGGTCAAGTTCTACAGCAACAAATTCACCACTCTCTTCGCATTTTAATTTTATCTTTGATGTCTCACCAACGCTTTTAGATCGTATCTGGAGTAAAATGTATTCTAGATCGGACATCGTTAATGCATAAAGATCTACTTTATTAAAAGTGCAAGATGTAATAACATCTTTCATCGCACTAATCATAGTAGAGTTTGTTCCGGCTTCCTGTGCTATCATCAAAACCTTTTCTTCTTTCACCAAAAATGGTCTAAACTCAAGAATGTCTTGAGTCGAAGGAATTGTTAGGTGGTATTTGGGTGTTTCAATTGTTGGTAATGTCATAATGTTTTTCATGTATAATTTAAATTAATTTTTTGAATATGCTTAGCTTGTTTTTAGTGCTATTCACTATTGATTTGACTGCGTCTTCATTCTCAAACTTTCGGTAAGTCATGTTAACGCTAATAGACGTAACTGTATCAGTTGAATCGTTGTTTAATTCAACGCTATTCACAGATGTTGGGTAAGCGTCTATTAAACGAATACCGTAGACAGGTGAATTATTTTTATCGAATTGTTGGATATAAACGTCAGTTTTATAATTTTGATCGTATTCTATTAAACCGGTATCAAATTCATTATCAATAATACTTGCCATCCACCGGTCAAAGAATTTCTTTACGTAATAATCGTTAGTCAATAAAAACGTGAATTCTACATCTTCTTCAACAACAGCTGTAGGATATTTTATGGGCTTAATCCCATAAGCATCGTAGTCTCCTGTCATAATCAATCTTCCAGGAAGGGAGCACGATTGGCAAAGAATATTAATATCCCTAGGATCGTTAACTATGTGATTAAAATTGCGTGTAAGGGCTGCAGCTGCTAGACTGATTAGGTCTTTATTGACTGAAGCTTGCGGAGATGTCATAGTGACTGAAAACCTATTGGCGGCAGCTAGACCACCCCGCTTCGAAACAGTTGATTTAAATTGATCCGCGGTTACTGGATTCAATGCTCCTTTTATATCGTCTATAAGTCCCATAGTTCTTTAGTTAATTTGCTTCCGTGATTTTGTCCATACTGTAGCTTTTGTATTTTTCTTAAACTGCTCAGATGGTAAAAATAAAACTGATTCCCAGTGTTGTGCTGGGATCTCTACGATGCGCGATTTGACGTGGTCGTTTAAATAGCGTTTATAACATGGCGCGAAATATCTCAATCGCGCATTAGACTTTAGAAAATCGTACTTTAGGCGAAGCCGTGTTGTCTTGTTATATTTCTTATTATTTGTGTAATTTTGCAAATTATCAAATAAAATAGCCCGGAACTTGTGAGGTAGATAATGCATATTCAGCCCTGTGAATCCTCCCTTTGCCTTTTCAACTAGGAATATTAAAGGAAACCGATCATAATAAGGTAATGTTTTTTTATGCTTAGGATCATATACGTACATAAACATTCTACCAACTAAAGGCTTATTTGTGTAATCAAAATTCTCGTCAGCGATCAGTTTCGGTCTGGAAGGCATCGTTATATTGCGCATTTGCCCCTTAAACCACTTAAGCGACTCTGCGGTATTGCGTTCAATTCCAAGTCCTGATGCTTTATCCTCGAGTCTGTTAATAAACGTTGCCATCTGTATCTATTTATAGGATTTTTATCCCAAATGATCTTAAAGTATCTTCGTGCCATATTTGAAATACCATTCCATGCTTATGCGCAAAGGCAGTGGCAGCTTCCCATTTTGATTGGTTTTTAGCGTATGTCATTACTTCGGTTATGTACCTTTTTGTCCTCCGCCTTTCCTTTGGAGGTTTAGTTTGGTTTTTTGGTTTAATTTCTATTAGGAACACCTTACCATCCTTCATTCGAATAAAAAGATCAACAAAGTATCTATGGATTTTTCCGTCAGTCTTACAGCGGTACGGAACAATGACTTCCTCAGAATTCCAGCCGATAACAGCATCGTTATTTTCTAGCCATTTAAACGTTTGCCTTTCCCAAAGTGATCTATACTTCACTTTACGAAAATCACCTTCATATTTTTTAGGTTTCTTTACCTTATAATTTCCTGAATACGCCATAAGATCATTATAAATAACTACAAAGGTTTATTTATATGGCACGACAAACGACAACAACTGAAAAGGCATTTAGTGAAGCCAAAAAGGGTATCGGAGTGGTTCGCGAGGGAGGAGCCAAGATTCTAGATGCTTTGGCCAATAACGGTATTCCGCAGGCTACAGGAGTAAACGCGGTATGCCACTTCCCACTTGATGTTTTAGATTCAGGAAGACCGTTGATTCGATTCGCGTGTCACCCATCGACGGACCATCATCCAATGGATTCGGTTTCTTTACCGTGCCCTCAAGGATTAACATTTGGTGATAGCGCAACATATGCAACTATTGATGTCGGAACACTCGCAGCAGTAGGTGAAGTTGTTCAAGCTGGTGTTGCCGGATTTACATCCGCGAAAAACAATGGAGAAGGTAACGCGGCGGCTGCAAAACAAGCAGCCACCGAATCTCTCAAAGATTCCTATAGAAAGATGACGTCCGGTGGCATAGGTGGTGCAGCAATTCTTGCTGCAAGAAAAATAGGAATGGACTCAGTTGCCGGAGGAATGGAATTCGCAGCAAAACAAGTTGTAAACCCTAGAACAAATACAACATTTGCTGGTAATACTCTCCGCAATTTTCAGTTTGATTTTAAAATGATTGCAAAAAGCCCTCAGGAAGTAGACATGATTCATCAAATCCACACTATTTTTCGGAATAATCTGTATGCCGCAGAACTAGGTGGTGAAAGTATTATGCTAAAGTATCCAAACCAGTGGGAAATCACGTTTGTTGATCCAATAGAGATGAAAGAGTTAAAATACATACCCAAAATATACAGAACGTATTTAACAGGATTAAATACAGTTGTCAACTCTACGGCAAATACGTTCCACAAAGATATGGCACCATACGAAATTGATGTTGCTTTGCAATTTCAAGAAACTAAAATTCTTACGCGCAACGAAATGGAAGATTTACAGTTAAAAGGAGTGAGAAAAAATAAAGATGAAGCACTAGCGACGCAAGGAGTCAATAACATCAAGAGTATCCTCAAGAAAGGGGCTGAGTTCATAGCACCACAATAAAATAAAGCAAAATGTTTTTCGAACAATTCCCAAACACCACCTATAGCATTCAAAACGATGCTATCCGAACAACCATTAAAGATTATTTTCGCTATGTTGATGTTATTGATAAGCTAGCTCAAGATTCTTTTTCATACCAGAAGGTAGACATTTTAGATGGGGAAAGGCCAGACAATTTGTCTTTGCGGCTGTATGGTACTACAGACTACTATTGGTCATTTTTTATTACGAACGATTTTTTAAAGGATGGTCTATCAGCATGGCCTAAAGGAGACTCTGAAATTAAAAACCATATCGCAAATCAATTTAAAGGGCTTTCAGCATTTAGATTCCCAGTAATTGGACCCGATACGAACGGCGGGCGTTCAGCACTACTCGGAATTCCGATTTTAAATGAAAAATATCTTCCATATTTGCGGCTTTGTAGAGCAGTTGCAGATCTTGATAAGCCCGGTGGACCATACACAGCTTATGCAGTTGCTAAAATTGTTGATTACGATGCTAATAACGCTCTTGTTTGGATTGATACTGGCAAGCAGCTTGCATTCTACAGCACCACACCGCAGCTAACACCACCACCGCTTGGAACTATGGTTACCGTAGGAGCTACGTATGACTCGTTGCTTCAGCTTACACGAAACAGCGAGCTGTTTGCGAATGCTGCAAACTCTAGTGCCTTTACGATTCAATTTCATGCTGATCCTAACGATGCAGCGCAGGTTGCGCTCAGAGAATCATATATTGCAGAACTGAGAAAAGCCGCTGTTCGATTCAGACCAAATGATAATTACGGCACAAGCTCAAGCTCTGCAGAGCTTCCAGACGATGCTAATATTTTAGATCAGCAATATAATTTGACTACTACGCAAAGCTGGGAAGATGGATCATTAGCACCGGCTCACTATTATGATCCGACAGACATTACGGAAGAGATTTCGCAGTACGACGCTGGAAATACATCTACGTTTTATGTAAGTAATAGAGATGACATAATTGAGCAAAACGATTCGCGAAAAGAAATAAAAGTTGTTTCCCCTAGCCGCATTGAATCTTTTGCACAAGAATTTAAACGTTTACTGAATGAGTGATAAATTTAATAGAGGCTTTGTTGACGATAAAGGGAATTCGGTTAAGGATTCTGCATACGATTTAATTCATTGTATTATGACAAACGTTGATGGAGATCAGCGTGATATACGAAATATGGTTGGCAATATCACTATTACCGAAAATATTTTTAGTCCGTCGCTTGTATGCCAATTAGGGATTAGAGACGAGTCGAATTTTCTAGAAGAATTCAATATTACAGGTAGTGAGTCGCTTGAAATTAAGATTATAACCAAGAGCGTAGGAATAGAAAGAGAGTTAGATTTTCTATTTTATGTGCAACAATATGACGATTATGCTCGATCAGGGAGTGATAATCAGGTTCAAGCTTATACTCTTATTGCTGTCTCAGAGCATGGTTTCATTGCTCCGTTAAAAACAATTACACGATCTGTTAATAAGTCTAATACCGCAATCATTAAAGATATATACGAAAATGATTTAGGGGTTAAAAAATTTAAGATAGAGGGAACACCATCGTCTAACTTTAGGGGAATTATTCCCCTTTCAAATCCGATCGTTGCCGCAGGAAACATCCTAAAAGTCACTGCGTGTGACAAAAACACGCCTTTCCTTTTGTTTGAGGATCTATCAGGAACTGTTAGGCTTGCGTCTTTGCGCGAACTGAATAATCGTGAGACAAATCCGGTGTTTAAGACGTTTATAAACACACAAACGATCAAAAACGCATCTGGTGGGTCAACTGAGCATTTTGAGCGTTCTCGCCAGATGACAAAAGTCATATCAAATATCGGTCTTGCACCGTCTTTACAGGCTAAAAAGGGAGCATTCGCATCGAATAATGTTTATGTTGACATCGCGAATAAGACGGTATCTGAAAAGATTTTTAATGTTAATGGTGCAGAAGATCAATTGAACCCCGAGTATACTACATCAAAAAAGGGAAACAGAACTCGAGGTAATTTGCCAGAAAAGATCCGGGATAGAATAGAACTCGTTGAAACGTTAGCGACGGCAAATACTGTGTATCATTATATTAATCCTAATTCGTTTAATACACGAGACAGAGAGAAAACTATGGGTGAGCAGGAGATGGAGCAGGCTTACATTTCACGCGCATATATTTCGGCGTATGATGCCTGTTCGCACAAATTTACGGTTATGGGGGATACGTTTTTAAATCCTGGCCGTACAATCGAGTTAAAGTTCCCCAAAGCGACAGATCCGATAGCATATAAGAAGTATACAGGCAAATCGGATACTGATTTTTTCGACAAAACACTTTCGGGGGATTATATGATTTTTACGAGCGTCCATTCATTTATCAATGGAGTACATTCAACTACAATCGTGGCAAAAACTGATTCAATATGAACAACATCCAACCTATCTTTTTTCTAGCAGTCATCGCATCAGTCGATGACCCAAGCGAATCAAATCGTGTACAATGCCGCGTCATTGGCAAACACGCTGGTGCAATTGACACCCTTAATAGCGTTTCAACCATAAATGACGCAGATCTACCATGGTATAATGTCCTTATGCCGAATACAAGTGCATCAGTATCAGGTACCGGATCAACTATCGGCTTAGCACCTGGATCATGGGTGTTCGGAACATACCTTGATGGTGAAAACCAACAAGAAGCAATCATCATTGGCTCACTCGCCGGCACTTCCACTGTCTCATCGAGTGAACATACCTACGAATACCCCCTCTCAACTGGATCAGATACACCTGCAGCAGCAACCGGTGCAGCAAAAACAATACGACAACCATTCACAATTGACATACCACTAGCAACTGCACCACAACTATCTAGCCTATCTGACGATGATAAAGAAGAATCACAATCAATATCTACACCAGACCCCGAAGAATGGTACGGACCAGTATACCCAAACAACCGTGTAACACAAACTGCTAGTGGACATAGAATAGAATACGATGATACACCTGGTAAGGAAAGAATTGCACAAACTCACGCATCAGGTACCACATCACAAATAATAAACGATGGATCTAAAATAGAATCAATCGTTGGTGATGGGTTCACAGTATACAACAAAAACAACACTGTCTATATAGTCGGAAACTGCAATTTAGCCGTAGATGGAGACGCAAGTATGCGTGTGGGGGGTGATTATAAGCTGGATATAGACGGGGACATGCATACAAATGTGTTAGGTAACAGAGTAACTAAAGTAGGTCTCAACGATATCACTGAGGTTCTCGGCAAACGTGAATTAAATATAGGCAAAACTGATCTATTAAAAGTCGGTCAATCACAAACTGTTAAAGTAGTAGATGATCAATTAATTACTATAGATGGTAACCAATCAATTAAGGTCGGAGCTAATAGATTAGATAACGTTATAGGTAATAGCAATCTTATTGTAGGCAAGTCACGACAAACTACTGTTACACTTAACGATAATTCGGTTGCTTTAGGCTCACAATTATTCACCTCTACAACGAATTTAAAAATTAACTGCCCTGAAAAGATTACTATAAATACACCAATACAACAAGTGAGCGGGGATGTTATAGCTGGGAGCGGTGGCGTTTCTCTTATAACACATATACATAAACAGAACAATGGTAAAGAAAATGCTGGTGGCGGAGTTGATACAGCACCATCACGAGGAGGCACAGGACCAGGAACATAATTAATAAACTTTTTTATTTACAGTATATAATACAATGCCAACACAAGTCAATTATCCATTAACGAAAACAGTCGTAAGTGCTGAAGGATCTGCAGAGGTTATTGCTTATGGCAGTAACGATTACACTGATATATGGGGCTTAGGTTCTCTCGATACTAATTGGTCACTATGGGATACATTCCCTACTGTTGTTCGTGTCGGTAATTATGTATGGTGTTTATGGGGTCAAGGTTCGAACAGTCAAGTGTATTGGAGACTAATCGACGTTGTTATTGATCCCTTAAGTAATTACGAATTCGGGAATAATATTGCATACCCCGAAATTTCAAATACACAGACTGATTCTATTACAAACGTACAATCGGCAAAGCTTACTAACCCTGTTACACAAAATACAGATATTACAGAAGGACCATATAGACCACTCGCTGTTACAACTGAATTCAGTTACTCACAATCATCACCAAGAGCTGGAGTCTATAGCGATATTTATTCATATAAAGAGTTTGTACCAATATTTTCAGCGGGCACCATAGAAAGCTTTAATATAGCTTTAAAGAATACTAGCGTTAGTGTCCGTCCACTCGTAAGGGGCTGGGGAGATTATTCGGCTGCAAAGGGAACTGATGGTAATACTGTTTATGGACGCTTCCCTCCATTTGCAACTCAACAACAATTTGAAACGTTATATGGTAAGGAACATAATTGGCAATCACCAAACAGTAATTCACAAGAGTGGTTATTCGAAGCAGAGTCTGGATCTGGTGCAAGTGTATATAGTGGAGCATTAACATATCCATTTACTGTTGCAGCAATGGTACCTAATACAAAATATAGAAATATACCGGGTGATACAACTGGCGATGGCATCGATAATACACCATCATCATCCGATGCGCTATTAGCTATAGCAGCTGCCGAAGCAATTCTTCCAGAGTTAGATGCTATAACAAAATGTATTGGCATTGATTTTGATATAGATATAGATTTACCTGATATAGATCTCAGTGTTATCAATGATGCGGTCAATAGTGTTAAGGCTGCAGTGAGCTCAGCAGTATCCTCAACAGGCCTTTCTGAAATAGCAGATGCCGCAGGGGGGTTAAAGGACCGCTTATTAGCCTCGTTGCCAGAACTACCTGAATTCCCTAACCTGGCCGCAGAGCTTGCAAAGTTAAATCCTCTTGATAGCGAAGCGGTACAGAAGCTTGTTTCTCGGTGGGAGTCAGTGTATAGTGGAGTTAGTGGTATCATTGATGATCTGAGCAACTTTGATGTGTGTTCAATTGTTGATGTGAAGGCTAAGGTTGATAAAGACGGTAACTTGGAGGATAAGCCAAAAGTTCCTGAGGTTCCGGATAAGGATATAGAAGAGCCCTCACAGAATGTCAGTGTTCCTACGAATAGCCACGGTTTACCTCAGACTGATGAGCAGGCAGACCGTGGAATATCGCCTCAGACTACTTTAGATTCGCTGAAGGCGTATAATGATGCGTGGAGGCTTGTCGAGAAGTGGGATGTGTATGCCAAGTACATGACGAGTGAGGTTGAGAATCTCGATAAGTTATCTTCGCTGGAGGCGAGACCAGAGCATCAGGCGGTGGTGTCAGCTCCAAATATATCGGCGGCGGCGTCAAGTATTATTGACGGGCCCCTGGGTGCAGTTCCTTTACCTCCGTACGTTGAAGGTATCTCCCCGCCCGATGCGCAAGGTATCTCCGCCCCACTCGGGGACTTCGGCTACATAGAAGGAGGAGTTTTACCTCGGCTGGGTTTTACAGATCCGCCGTTCGTTGAAGGTATATCCTCCGTTGGAAGTGCAATCGGTGGTGCTCTCGATGAAGTTGAAATTCTCACCGGAGAGGAATTGGTTGAAGCAGAAAAAGAAGTCTTTGCTCCTCTTTATATCGCATACTCAATTAAGAAAGCTATCGCAAAAGCACGGGGTGCTATTACTGCGAAACTGATGGCATCAAATGTGAGTGGTATTACACCCGATTCTGATCCCTCCGGCTTATGGAAGGAACCATATCTTGTAGATATCGGCTCTCCGTATCCATCCTTTGCTGGCAAATCCCAGTCGATCCTCGCTAAATTCGACGAAGAAACGCGTGATACTATTGTTGCCCAATATGTCGAGATTAATAAAGCAATAACAAAACACGTCTTCACAACTGAAATACTAGGTGCGGCAGAAGATATGGTCATCGGTAAAGCTTCTCCTCATACTAAAAAGAATCCTACAAATGTACGTTCTTCCGAGCGAGGCAGTTCAGGGCAGCGTGGAGCGGCTGGCGCGGCTGGCGATCCTGGTGTGGAGAAAGCTGTCTATAGCGCTGGTAGAGCAGAAGCCCCTGCTTCAGGAGAAGTCAAATACGCATCATATTACAAAGGTCAGACACGCAATCAACCTCTACAGCAATCTTTAATGAATCTCCTTGTTGCGGTTGCAGGAGCGGGCCCCGGCTATTCCTTTACGATTGTCTCGGGTGGGCAAGACTACAAAGGCCGTGGAAGACGCCGAACAGGTTCGATCCGCCACGACGGTGGGTTTGCCGCAGATGTTATAGTGTACAACAAGGATGGAAGAATACTTTCTGGCGCGAGTTACAATAGAAAAGACATCGCGGCAATGGAAGAACTTGTTAAACACTTCAAAGCAAACGGCATCACATCTATAGGCGCTGGGCCTGGTTATATGGGTGGAAACTGGCATGTTGATATTTCGCCTACCGCGGGTTATAAAGGAACATGGGGAAGAAGCCACGGCCGTGCTAGTACACCAGGTTGGCTCAAAAACTCATTTTACAGTTAAACAAAGAAACATGAAAGATATTCTATCACCAGACGTTAACGGCATCGTCCGCGAAAAGTATTTAGTTGCAGCTATAACCGAAGAGATTCGAAAGTCAAAGTTGAATGGGTACATTCCTGCCAATGCCAGCATTCATAAAGTAGACGGTGGAAAACCTGAAGAGTACGCACACTACTTTATATCTCTTATTAAGAAAACTACAAAATTAAAAGCTACTTATAATCAGACAGTTAGAACCTATTCCCCAACAGGCCTTTTGGAAGAGGTAGAAAGGTTAGGCCTGTTTAGTATCAATCCACTGACGTCCCCTGCGATTGACCGAAATAACCTTTTCGATTCTCGGATTAACATGAAGGAAGGCATTCGCCTTTATGCTAATTTAATAGTAGATGAAACCAATCTTCCTGAGATTAATGGTGTAGTTTTTATATAAATAGATTAATATGGCTGCGAGATCAGATTTTAACGTTAACGGACAGGTTCCTAGATCTGCAGCTGTAGATGCAGATGGCCTTTTCGCTGATATACCTCTTGACTTCATTGCGCATCCTAATACAAAGGATATTCGGCCGATTACTGATATCCAAGCCATACGTCAATCAATTAAGATTTTAGTTCTTAGCAATTACAGTGACAGACCTTTTCATCCTGAACTCGGTGGTAACGTTACAAGATACCTGTTTGAAAATCCTTCGCCTCTAGTTGCTTTGGCGATTCGTGATGAAATCATTCGCCTTATTGAAAGAAAAGAACCAAGAGCAACGGACTCAAAGGTGCAAATAGAATTGGATGTAGACCGCAATACCCTGCTTGCAACTATCACATTCAGAATTAAAAATACAAATACAAACGCCGAGGTATCCTTTTATCTCGACAGAATCCGATAAAGAAAATGGCCATACAACAATTTAATATCTCCGAGCTTGATTTTGATAAAATTAAAGATGAAATCAAAGCCTATTACAAAAGAAGCGAAGGTCCATTTAAAGACTTTGACTACGAAGGTTCCGGGCTCAATGTTATCCTTGACATTCTTGCGCATAACACACACTATAATGCTGTATTGGCGCACCTTGCAGCAAACGAAACATTCATCTCTTCAGCACAGCTTAGAAAGAATGTTGTAGCACGCGCGAAGTCTTTAGGATACACACCAAAGAGTACATCTGCAGCAGCTGCGGTCCTTACTCTGTCTAACACTTCAGTCACAACAATTCCAGAAGGTACAGTTTTCACTTCTACAGATACTCTTAATAACAAAAAATACAACTTCGTAACATTCGAAGAAATTTCAGATATCTCTTCGTTTACTGTATATGAAGGTTCAATTAAAAATAAACAATTTACATTTGACAACACCGTTCCTAATCTTAAGTTTGAAATTCCAGACGATAAGGTAGATCGTACTAAGATCAAGGTTACCGTTTTTGATTCAATTGGTAGTACACAGACAGAACTATATACTCAATTCTCTGAGCTTCCAGGAATTGATGGTGAAAGCCCTGTTTACTTTATTAGCGAAAATCCAAATGGCAGATTTGAGATATCATTTGGTGATGGAGTGCTGGGTAAGAAACCTTTGGCCGGTTCAGTCATCAACATTAAATATCTTGCAACTGATGGTGCCACAGCAAATGGTTTATCAGTATTTTCATCATCAGATTCGTTATTCGATAATATAGGAGTACCGGCTATAACATCGGCTGGCGGATCGTCCGGCGGAGGGGCGAAAGAGCAAATTGACAGCATCCGAGCGAATGCACCACTTCAATTTGTGTCGCAGAACCGAGCAGTAACAGTGGACGATTACAAAACATTAGTACGGGCTAATTCAAATGCTTCGGTAGTTTCTGTGTGGGGTGGTGAAGACAACGACCCCCCTGAGTTTGGAAAGGTTTTAATATCGGCAAAACCGACTGTTGGTGAAACATTGACTCAGGATGAAAAAGATCGTCTTCTTCCTATCCTAAACTCAAAGGGTATATTGACGGTACGACCTAAAATTATTGATCCTGAGTATACTAACATTTATTTTTCGATATTCGCACAATACAACCCGGCCGTGACTAATCTTTCGGCAGGGGGCGTATCATCACTCATTAAAACAAACCTTCCTACTTTTAGCGAGGCAAACTTAGAAACATTCGAAGGTTTATTCCGCTACTCTTCGTTCTTAACATACCTCTCCAATTTAGATCCTTCTATACTGAGTGTGTACGCAAGAGTGTTTTGCTATAAAAATTTAAGCGTGGCAGTTTCTGATACTACGGGTTACAAACTTGATTTTAATTTAGAACTAGAAACACCTCAAGATCCGTTAAAATCATCTATTAGTTCTACTTTTTATACAAATAATGGGGTGAGGTACAGCTTTAAAGATGAACCATCAGCAATTGATAATATTAGAAATATCTATCGGTATTATGTAAATGCCAACGGCCTTGAAATCGTTGATACGCGAAATGTGGGCACAGTAAATAGCTTAACAGGTGTTATCGAGATCGATAGTTTTGATACTGATGCTGATACTACAATATCATTTTATTCACGACCGAATTCAAACGATCTCGTGCCGACAAGAAACCAGATTCTTCAAATTGATTCTGCTAAAAGCACAGTATTATCGAATATCGATACTGTCGCAGCAAAAGGAAGTAGCGGTGCAGGAGATTACATCACAACACCTCGCGAACAGTAATGCATATATCAACGGCAAATTATAACCCTCTTAATCACGAAAGAGATAAGGTAAGAGAACTTGTTCCTCAATATTTGAGGGACGGGGCAACAAACCTTATCTCCTTCATGGAAGAATATTACGGGTATTTAAACCGTGAAGGATATGCTTCGTACGAATTGTCTCACGTTATTGATGAGCAAGATATAGATGCTACTAGCGCCAAATATTTAGATGCTATCCAAAGCGAGATTGCTTCTATTGTGCCAAACTCTACAGTAGTAGATAGAAACACATTATATAAAAGAATTGTTCACTACTATAGGGTGAAGGGAACACCTGAAAGTGTTGAGGTTTTCTTCCAATTAATGTTTAATACTTTAGCTGACGTTTATTATCCCGGGGATAATCTTCTGAAGCTTTCGGCCGGAACATATGATGAAACAAAATCTTCGTATACTAAAGATTCCGGATTTCTTTCCGGCAATGATAAAATACAAGACTCAGATTTTTGGCAAGACTTGAGCTATGTGGTGACAAGTAGCATACCTTCTTCTCAATGGTCCAATTCATTCAAACGGCTTGTCCACCCAGCTGGGCTCAAGTTCTTCTCAAAGGCTATTGTTCAAGCTGCAGTCACCTCTCGCTGGGATCAATCAGAATCGTATCTGACCGAGGAAGATCGGCTTATAGCTTTTCAGCCGCCAAGACTTCGTGGCACAAGTTCGTATAATGGATTTCACAGCCCGAAATTTCAGCCCGGTTGGCTTGCTGCAGCCATTGGCGGTCTCGTAGTTTCCTTCGCAGACGGTCACGGCACCTTCGCCCCGCGGGCGGTTTCTTTTATAAATTACAAACTCCTAATCTCAGCTGATAACTGGCAAAACCAATTAAATGCAAAACGATATTATAACAGGGGGTTTTGGGATGACGCGGCCGAATTACACCAATTGACATATCTGAAAAAACCGATCTCAACTTTGATAAACGAATACCAGCAAGAGTATATAGCAAATAGGTTGTTGAGCGTTAAAGCACCGCAACCAGCGATTAAAATAGATACTACATAAAGCGTATAAGAATAACAATATGCTCGTATAAATATTATAAATAACAATTAAGAAACAAAGAATTATGGCAGCAATTATTACAGATGATTTCCGAAGAAATCAAGCTCGACTACTACTCAATGACATTAAGGCTTCAGCGAGTGACACTTATGACTCCCCCGCTTCAGGCCCGAGCAACAAAGACGAGACCGCCTGGCCTTATCGAGGAAATAACAGATATTCGGTAGGACTTGGAAAATCGGATCCATGGGCCGATAGCTCTTCTGGCATCGATGAAGATCACGTATCTTTTGTACCTCCTTCTCCAGATGGAGCAATAAACGAAAGTAATGATGTTTTAAGCAATATGATTGTTTTAAAGGATTTAGCTATTGGTGGTGCTAAACTGATGATTGCGAAAAACGCGTGGGTTACAGGTCGCAAATATAAGGTATATGATCCTACCGATGAGAATATGTTTTACTCAACTGGTGATGAATATCCGTGCGTTGTGTGTTATGACTTTAAAGTTTATGTTTGTCTTTCAAACACAGCTAAAGCCGGATTTACTAGTCTATCTGGATCTACTGTGACTCCGTCTGCAACCTTAGAGTTTGGAAGAAGTGATCCTAGCAGTGATGGGTATGTATGGGCTCATGTTGCTACGCATCTATCCACAGATCCCCTTACTACATCTGAGTACGTTCCTATTTCGCAAAACGTTACAATCCCCGCCTTCAATCAAGCCAACATGGCCGGCGGTCTTTCTCATATTGGCGTTATTGCCCAGGGTACCGGATACACTAGTACTCCCACGGTAACTCTTACATTAGTTAAACAGGATGGTACAAAATTTAATTCGGCAGCTATTACTGCTACTCCGGTTGTCGTAGGAGGAAAGGTTGTCCGCATTGATCTCCGGGATACATCTGTCAGTCCTACTTCAACAGGTTCTTATCATTATTGGAAAAATGAATTTAGCCCACCGACGACGACGACGATGAGTAACAGACTTAAAAGCGGTACAGTCACTATCACAGGTGGTAATGGATCTGGTGCTAAAGCTGTTCCTCTTATATTACCTCCAAAGGGTCTGGCAGAGGTTGCAGAAGATATTCTTCCATGTTGGTTTGTTGGTCTTAATACTCAATTCGACGGTACAGAAGCTGATGGCGATGCGGCTACTGTAAAATTCAGACAGGTTTCTCTTATGAAAAACTTTAAAAACCAGGGTAGTACACCTGATGGTGATTTAAAAGTACTTGACGCTTTGAAATTTGTTACGCTGGGAACCGCCAGTGGGGCTCAGCTTACTGCGCGAAATGCTGTTTCACCAGGTACTGTTTTGTATGCGACTGACGCGTCAGCAGGTGGTGGTAGCGGAGCTAAAATCTATTTTGACTATTATGACGCTACTACTCATAAGCTATATTATCACCAAAACTCAAACGGTGAAGTTAATATGATCGATCCCATCGCGGGAGATGTTGTAGGAACAACTGATGGTGGTTCAGATATTTCCGGCACGGGGAGCGAGGCTATTCAATCGGTGAGCACCGGAGAATATTCAGACTTTGATTCCGTAGTCGCTGACCGTGAAGGTCGCAATGGAGAAGTTATCTTCCACGAAAATAGAAAAGCGTTTCAGCGAAGCTCCGGACAAACTGAAGAGGTAAAGCTTATCGTTCAACTCTAATAAATAAGATTAATGGCAATCACCACATACCCTAACTCTCCTTATTATGACGACTTTAATAAGGATAAGGATTTTCTTAGGATTTTATTTCGGCCTGGCCGGAGTGTCCAAGTAAGAGAACTGAATCAGCTTCAGTCGAATGTACAAGATCAGATTGATAAGTTTGGTCGCCATATCTTTAAAGATGGGGATCGGGTTCTTGATGGATACACTACGTACGATCCTTCTATTAAAAGTATCGGTATTCAGTTTGCTGGTTCGCAAGCCAATGTTATTGCTACGCAACTTAAAGCCCTTCAAGGGCTTGAGATCGAAGATGGAACCAACTCTCCTACGGCTTGGAAGGGAAGAATTCAAAAAGTTGTTCAGAAAACTGGGACAACTACCGATTATATACTTTACTACAAGCCCACCGGTTACGATGGGAACCCTGCGAATAGCGACATTGTAAAGATAGCCGCTGGTGAACCGTCTGTCACTATAGGTACTGCCAGTCCATACGCAGCAGGAGCCACGCTCGCAACACACCTAACATCAGTAGAAGCATTTAAGCATCAAGGTGGTGTATTTCAAGATGCTGGAATATTCTTTATCAAAGGTTGTTTTGTCCATACTGATTCCGCGAGCGCGTTTTCCCCAAAGGCTAGTTCAACAGATAAATTGACAGGTGATGCGGTATTTGATATTGTTGAGACAGTTGTAACATCTGGAGGTGACGGTAGTCTATTTGACAATGCGAATGGGGAACCTAACGATAACGCACCAGGTGCTGATCGATATAAAATTTCTCTCAATCTAAGCTTTGTTCCTTCACTTGACCAGGACGCCGCGGCCAATCAGCAGCGTATTAAACTTTTAAACGTTAAACAGGATACCGTTCTTAAATCAGCACGAACTGAATATAGCGAACTTGGTAAAACTCTCGCGCAGCGCACCGAAGATGAAAGCGGTTCGTACGTCGTTAATCCTTTCAAGTATGATGTTCGAGAGTACTATAACGATCTTGCAGGAAACCGTGGTAGATACACTTCTGCTGAAATATTCAACTCAGGCGGAACACCTCTTTTACCAGGTGTTTCGAGTGAAGTAAATGCTGTAACACTAGGCCAAGAGAATTATGTTATTGGTGTTGAGCCTGGTATTGCATATATTCAGGGGTATCGCGTTGAGCTGGCAACCAAACAAGATGTGGTTGCAACAAAGGATCGGCCTTCAACGCTTCAGACTATTTCTAATTATAATTTCTCAGCGAATCGGGGGCAATTTATTGAAGGTTCGCTTCTTAAAGAAGACAGCGGCGGCCTCGTTGAAGCGGATGTTGATGCCTTTAAATTTGAACCAAATAAAACATATCAACTGTTTGAATCTTCTAATAGTACTACGGTACTTGCCCGCTGTAGAATTCAGGCTATTGAAAATACTGGGGTTCAAACTGTAAGTGCCCCAACTCCTACTGCTGCTCAAGCGACAAAGAGGCTGTATATCTATGATCTTGTTTTTGAACAACCTAATAAAACATTAAAAAATTGTAAAGCTCTTACTCTCGATAATGGAGAAGCTTCTGCTGATACCGACTCGCAATTATATAACGATGACGGCTTTGAGTTAAAAGAAATTGGTGATAACGCTTCTCGGATGGTGTACCCCCTGGGTTCTTACGACGTCGGATCAGTTAACACAACTTCTGCAAAATATATTGCGCAACAAAGGTGGATAGATCTTACTCCATCTTCAGATACTGTCACAATCATTACTAGCGGAAACAATTCATTTTTGAGTACTGAACCAGACGATTATGTCGTCTTACAAAATGGTACAGAGACTGCGACGGGGTTAGGTGAAACATATGTTCGTGATGTTAGTATATCTGGACAAAGTGCAGTGTTAACACTTGCTACAGCTTCTGGAGTTGCTGTTCAGAATACAGGTGATTCAGTAACGGTATTTGCACCTGTACAAACGCAAATAGTTTTAGGAACAAAGACACAAACAACAGGAGCAACATATAGTGTAACTTCTAGGCTTGATCCTGGTGCTGTATTTACTTTTGATAAAGTTGATGCGTACGAAATTACTAGTGTTACACACGCTGGTGTTGCATTAACCGCATCTGACTTTGAATTGGTAACCGGACAAAGTGATACACACTACGGTAAATCGCAAGCAATCTATAAAGGTTCTTCAAGTTTAAAGTCTGCTGCTATTGTATTTACTTTCAGTCATTATCTCCATAGCGGTGGTTCAGTGTTTAGCGCTAATTCATACAAGGATACTAACAACGCTGCAATGCAATTAAAAGACATTCCCAAATATGAGGATTTGCGGCTTTCTAACTGCCTTGATTTTAGACCATCAGTCTTAGCATCTACAGAAGGACTAGGAGCTAAGCCTGATGGTGTTGTTACAGGAGTAACATTCGGGTACTATCAGCCGCGAAAAGATATTCTAGTTCTTAGTCAACTTGGGGAAGCCAGATTTATTCAAGGTGTTGCATCTGATACACCAATTGCGCCACAGGTTCCTGCTGATTCATTGCTTCTTTACAACATTAACAAGCCTGGATACCTTTACAGTCTTCGGGATTTGCTGATCACTCCTGCGAATAATCGCAGGTATGCAATGAGCGACATTAATGACCTCGAGTCTCGTATTGAAAATTTAGAATATTACACGGCGCTTTCTCAACTTGAAAGTGAGGCAGCCGGCACACAACTTTTAGACGGCGATGGAAGTTCTAGATTTAAATGCGGGATTATTACTGATTCCTTTAGAGGGCACGGGGTTGGTAATGTAGGTAGCGCAGGGTATCGAGCTGCTATTGACAGAGAAAATTTCACTTCTCGGCCAATGTATCTTTCAGACAATGCTCGCTGGAGTTTTGTTAGCGCTAGTAGCGATCAGCAACAAGCTGATGGCATACAAGCATCACTCTCAAGTCCCGCGATTACTACGTGGAACAATGTTGATATTCCTACAACGACAAAAATATATTCTGGAAAAAGGAAGAATGCTGTAACACTTGATTTTATTGAAAAAACATTAGTTGATCAGCCATTTGCTTCTGATCATATTAGTGTTAATCCTTATGACGTAGCAACCTGGAGCGGAAACTTAGAGCTGTCACCTTCTAGTGATGAATGGAAAGACATTAACTTTGTTCCTGATATTGTTCATAATGAAGAGGGAGATAACACCGCAGTATTAGAGCAGATTGCAAACAATCCTAACATCCTTGGAACTGAATGGAATGAGTGGGAAGCCCAGTGGACTTCGCGACGCGTCCGTAGCGGTCGGTGGTGGAACCGGAGAACACGTACTATTACTGAACCAGATCGATTTGGAGAAACAACATGGACATCATCTACACGAGGTATTCGGCGGACCTTCGAACGTCAGTTGAGAGAAGGTGTTCAGACCTCGCTTGTCGCTAACTTTAATAGGGAAGTTATTGGCAATGAGTTCCTGAATATTACGTTTATTCCGTTTATTCGTTCACGCAAGGTATACTTCAAAGGGAGTATGCTTAAACCAGACACGACGTTTTATCTCTACTTTGATGAAGTTAATATCACATCTTACGCTACTGATGATCAGTCTTTTGTTCAATTCGGTGGCAGTGCAGCCGGAGATGGTGGCACAAATGTTGCGCGATATGAAGGTCTTGAAGGAAGCAGTGTTATGTCACCGAGTGCATCACCACCAATTGTATCTGGTATAAAAACCAATTCTGCCGGGGATGTGGATGGATGGTTTGTTATTCCCAATAACAATAAGCTACGCTTCAGGACAGGTTCCCGGCAAGTTCGCCTAACGTCAAATGCTAATAACAATAGGACATTAGAAATTTCTGCGGGTGAATCTACTTACCACGCGAAAGGACTTTTAGAAAATCGTCAGCGGACTATTCTTTCTACGCGAGAGCTTGTAATTGAAAGAACACGTTTGCAGGAAAGCAGAAATTTACTTGTCAACGAAAGAGTTGTTCGTCGCGATCCTGTTGCGCAGACATTCATGATTGGTAATGAGCCTACAGGTATTATGCTTTCATCTGTAGATATCTTCTTCCAAGAGAAAGATCCTAATCTACCAGTTGAGCTCAGTATTGTCTCTGTTGAGAACGGCATCCCAACACAGAATACAATTCCTTTCTCTAAAGTTATAAAGCCAACAGGGATTGTGAATGTCTCTATAGCCGATGCTTCGCTTGCAACGAACTTCATGTTTGACACGCCAATCTATTTGCAGCCTGGTGTTGAATATGCGATTGTGCTATTGTCAAATAGCGCTAGGTATCGTGTTTGGCATGCTGAAGTTGGTGGAACAGATGTTGGAACTGCTAAAGAAAAGATTAGTAAAAATGTAAATCTTGGAGTTCTTCTTAAGAGCCAAAACGCTTCTACGTGGACACCCGATCAGAATAAAGATCTTAAGTTCAAACTTAATCGTGCTGAATTTGATAAAACAACTCGAACTGCTACCTTTACCGGAAAATCACCAGAACGTACTGAAGTGACATACGTCGATATTACATCTGGAGGATCAGGTTATCTTGCTGGCGCGCCAAGTATTACGATTGCTGCCCC
>TARA_B110000459_G_scaffold91143_1_pt1 | contig 28811 bp, 26 predicted proteins | sample TARA_B110000459 | Tara Oceans TARA_B110000459 (sample SAMEA4398296) | marine metagenome | biome: Polar Biome; feature: [SRF] surface water layer (ENVO:00010504); material: water (ENVO:00002006), including particulate matter (ENVO:01000060) such as... | depth 5 m | reverse complement strand
AACAACAATAGTTCTTTTATCGTATACTTTGCAAACCAATTTACTAAACGCGATCATTTTACAGGTATAAGACCAGATGATCAAGAGGAAATTGAGCGTTACATAGAGGGCCCTCCTTATGGCACCTCCAATACTTTCACTATTAATACGGGTACCCAATTTAATCACAAAATAAAAAACTTTTTATCTGGCACCAATACTATTACCCTTGGTGTTGATGCAAGTATCGATGATGTATTTGACCAAATTAAAGCCTACAATTACTTAGTAGATCAGCAGTCCATTCTTTTTGGAACATTTTTGCAAAGCGATTGGGAAATTACCCCGAAGATTAAATTACTTTCTGGTTTGCGGATGGACAAAAGCAATTTTGTAAATAAACTAATCTTCAATCCAAGGTTTTCATTAATGTACAAAATGAAAGAAAACAGTCAATTCAGAGTAAGTTGGGGACAAGGCTTTAGAGCACCTCAAGCATTCGATGCAGATTTACATATTTCTTTTGCAGGTGGAGGCATTTCTAGAGTTAGCTTAAGTGAAAACCTAAAAGAAGAAAGATCTCATAGCGTAAGTGCATCATACAATTTGAACAAAGCCTATGAAAAAGTAATATTTGGGTTTACATTAGACGGTTTTTATACTGTACTAAAGGATGCCTTCTTTCTGCAACCTATTGGTGAGGACGGTTTTGGAGAGTTGTTTGAAAAACAAAATGGTGATGGAGCTAAAGTTTTTGGCGGTAATATCGATTTCAGATTTAACTATAATAAACTTATCCAAATTGAAGGTGGAATAACTGTTCAGCGCAGCTTATTTAATGAACGTGTTCAATATATACCAAACGTAATCAAGCAACGTGCATTTCTAAGAACGCCTAATATATATGGATATACCGTAATAAATATTATGCCTACCAAACAACTTTACTTGAATATAAACACTCTTCATACTGGATCTATGGGTGTTGCACATTTTGCGGGAGCGCCAAATCAATCAACAGATGAGATCATTGAATCTAAGGTATTTAATGAGTTGGGTTTTAAGATAGCATATACATTTGATGTTTCGAAAATAAACACCAAGCTTGAGTTGTTTGGAGGAATTAAAAATATTGCAAATTCCTATCAAGAAGATTTTGACATTGGTAAGGATCGGGATAGCAACTTCATATATGGTCCTGCCGCGCCTCGAACTTTTTTCTTAGGAATACGCTTGAAATCTTAAGTCGAAGCATTTACTAACAGGGAATTTGCTACATGCAAGGAAATCACAACCTTAAGCTTATTTTCTAAATGTAACTCCTGGGATTGATCAAAAGGAAACTTGCTGCCCAATTTAACCTTTGCTCCTAAGTTTAATCCTTGTTGATTGAGATATTGGAGGAATTCTACTGAACTATCAGACACTCCCATAAGTATGAGTTCATCGTTCTCACTGAAACTAGATAGTTTTTTTAAGGCTAATCTTTGAATATTTCCCGCAGCATCCGGAATCGGATCACCATGAGGATCTGACTTAGGAAAGCCTAAAAACTGGTCTAATTTAAGAATCAATTCGGGTGACTTAACATGCTCCAGTTGTTCAGCAACCTCATGAACTTGATCCCATCTAAAGCCAAGCTTATCGACTAAAAAAAATTCCCAAAGTCGATGTTTTCTTACCAATCCAACAGCAATAATTTCGCCTTTTTTACTCAAAAAGGCACCCTTATACTTTTCATAAATCACTAAATCCTTATCAGCCAATCGCTTAATCATATCAGAAACCGAAGCTGCACTTGTTTCCATTCTTGCAGAAATTGCATTAGTTGAAGCTGCTGCTTCACCATCATTGCAGATATAGTACAATGCCTTTAAATAATTCTCTTCCGTTTCAGACAGATTCATAAGGTAAAGATAAGAAAGCCCATAATACTATTACATTCCTATTAACAATTTAACTTATGTTGTTAATACTTAAGTGAGCTTCGCTTTGGTATATTAAGTTCAAAGGAGCATATTTAGATATATGAAAATGAAGAAAATTGCAGCTATTGACATTGGCTCAAATGCAATGCGCTTATTGATCAACAATGTCATTGAGTATCAAGGAAGAAAATTATTTAAAAAAGTAGATATCGTTCGAGTTCCAATTCGTTTGGGTACTGAAGCATTTAAAGAACAAATGATAAGTGACTACACCAGAAATCGTTTACTAAATGCCCTATATGCCTTCAAGCATCTAATGGAAGCTCAGGAAGTTGCCTTGTATAGGGGATGCGCCACAAGTGCGATGAGAGAAGCTAAAAATGGTGTGGAGATTATCCAACAAATCAAACAAGAAACCGGTCTGAAGATTGAAATAATCAACGGTAAAGAAGAGGCTGAAATCATTTATGCAAATCACATTGAAAAATTAATTGATGATAAGCAGGCATATGTCTATGTCGATGTGGGCGGCGGTAGTACTGAAATTACTTACTTCAAAAATGGTAATGTAGCGGATTCTCGTTCCTTCAATATAGGTACAATCCGTATTCTTAATGATATGGTTAAAACATCCAAATGGGAGGATTTGCACGCATGGCTAGATGACATTTTAAAGGGGCAACATGTTCAATTAATTGGCTCCGGGGGCAATATTAATAAGGTGGCTAAAATTTCTAAAAAAGACCCTAAGGAGCCATTAAGCTACGATTACATCAAAGGATATTATGACACCCTTAGATCGCATACCTATGAAGAGCGTATTTTAAAATTAGACCTCAATCCAGATAGAGCAGATGTTATTATTCCCGCTATGAAGATTTTTGTTAATATCATGAAGTGGACAAAATCCAAGCAAATTTATGTCCCGAAAGTTGGATTGGCAGATGGGATTATCAAGCAGTTAGCTGGAGTTTAAGCACTACTTAGACTTTTTAATAAAAGAATATGCTATGATTAGATATGTCTCTTCATCAATTTCATTAAATTTGATGCTTTAACCCACAACAATTATGGCTCAACAAGATGATTTGTTCAAAAATATAGTATCACATGCCAAGGAATATGGCTTTGTTTTTCAATCTTCAGAAATATACGATGGCCTAGGTGCTGTATATGATTATGGACCAAATGGAAGTGAGTTAAAAAATAATATTAAAACCTATTGGTGGAAAGCGATGGTGCAAATGCACGAAAACATTGTTGGTATTGACTCCGCCATTTTTATGGACCCTCAAGTTTGGAAAGCTAGCGGACATGTCGATGCATTTAACGACCCACTAATAGACAATAAGGATAGTAAGAAAAGGTATCGTGCAGATGTTCTGGTAGAAGATCACATCGAAAAAATTAATCAAAAGATTTTGAAGGATGTAATCAAAGCGGCTAAACGTTTTGGAGAAGATTTTAATGAAAAGGAGTTTCGATCTACTAACCCTAATGTAACGAGAAGACAAGAAGAAATTGATGGCATTGAAGCGAGGATGAAAGCTGCTTTAGAGAATGAAGATCTAGTAGATTTCAAAGCTTTAATCGAAGACCTAGGCATCGCTTGTCCTGTTTCAGGAAGTAAGAATTGGACCGATGTGCGTCAATTTAATTTGATGTTCAACACCCAACTGGGCAACATTGCAGGAGAAGAAGGTAAGTTATACCTCCGACCAGAGACCGCTCAAGGAATTTTTGTCAACTTCCTAAATGTCCTGAATACCTCTCGTCAGCGAATCCCTTTTGGTATTGCCCAAATTGGTAAAGCATTCAGAAATGAAATCGTTGCACGACAATTCATATTTAGAATGCGTGAATTTGAACAAATGGAAATGCAATTTTTTGTAAGACCAGGCGAACAAGAAAAATGGTATACCTACTGGAAAGAAGCTCGATTGAAATGGCATAAAGCTTTAGGTTTGGGTAATGAAAACTATCGTTTTCACGACCATCTAAAACCTGCTCACTATGCAGATAATGCCTTGGATATTGAATTTAACTTCCCATTTGGTTTCAAAGAATTAGAAGGAGTGCACTCACGTACAGATTTTGATTTGACACAGCATCAAGAATTAAGTGGCAAAAAGCTGCAATACTTTGATCCTGAACTGCAAGAAAGTTATGTCCCCTATGTTGTCGAGACCTCAATAGGTCTTGATAGAATGTTCTTAGCTACCTTGAGTTCTTGCTATAAAAATGAAGATTTAGGTGAAGGTAACTCGCGAGTTGTTTTGGCCTTACCTCCTGTTTTGGCTCCAGTTAAAGTAGCTATTTTCCCATTGACTAAAAAAGACGGCTTACCGGATAAGGCGCGAGAAATATTCAATCAACTTCGTTTGGACTTGAACTGTCAATATGAGGAAAAGGATAATATCGGAAAACGCTACCGTCGACAAGATGCTATCGGAACGCCATATTGCATTACTGTAGATCATCAAACGCTTGAAGATAACACAGTCACTATTCGCGAAAGAGACTCCATGGAACAAGAGCGTATATCTATCGATCAAGTAAGGCAAGTTGCCTTAGAAAGATGCAGCTGGGGTAAAATACTACAGTAATATAGCCATCTCCACATTAGGAAGCAGCTAGGATTCAAATCAAAAATATTTCACCCGTATTTTTAATGCCAGCAAAAAGTGACTGATATCAACCTGTCACAATACTGCGGCTGCGACTGATATTCCATACCACAATTATTTATGTCATTAAATTTATTGATGCCCAAAATATGTACATATTTAAAGCCATATAAAAAAAAGCTGGCAAAGAAACCCGAATGCTATCTTTTAACTTTAATCTTACCATGAGGCCAGCGAACATTAGTAATGCAAGACCGAGCGATGAAATCATTAGAATAAAATAAAATTTAAGTCCTACTAATAAACCTAAAGCTCCCATAATCTCTAATACAACAGTGGTTAATCCCATTTTTTCCAGACCAAACCGTTTAAATTCACTTTTCATATGCGGTGAATTAAAATAGGAAAATGCATAAGCAAAAAAGGAAAAACTTGATATTAAAACACACGTTATAATTATGTACATCCTTATCTATTAGATTGATGAATAGGCTATGAAAATGCTTAGGAACAGAAGAATTAGCGATGGTAAATGTTTAATAAATAAGTTACTTATTTTGAAATGAAAATATTGAGCACCTACCATTAACAATCCCATAAGAATTGATGGAATAAGAACCAGTGAGGGATACCAAATACCAGCAACAAGCAATGTAGCTAAGGATATTTTTGTAGCTCCTACAATATTTCGGGTTAAATCACTTAATCCAAATTGTTCGAATTCTTTTAAGACATTATTAAACCTAAAAGTCCATACATATGCAACAGATACTGCCACAATAATTTGTGATAACATTAATAAATTTTCCATTTTTTTTTATTTAGTTTTCCTACTCATATGGCTTTTCGGAATTCGCCTGATTTTTATTAGGATTACAATTTACTTTTTTTAATAACTTGTATAATTTATTGTCACCATTATCTTTTTAACGGATTTATGGTGGGCTATAGCGCTTGAAACATAATTTGCGATAACTTTAGTCACAATATACTTGTTTTTTATTTCATTTACTTACCCCTGTCATTCGGTTTTTCATTAAAGTACCTATCCATTAAGGGGTGCAGGAAAACAGTAGCTAAAATAATTAGCGCGCCAGTATAAAACCAGCTATTTAAGAACTGGTTTTCTGCAAAAAAGACAATAGCTAAAGCTATTCCATAAATTGGCTCCATATTCAGAATCAAATTAGACGTAAACGCACTCATATTTTTAAGGGCTTCCATTTCTAATGAAAAAGCAATATTTGTGCATACTACTGCTAATAGCAGTAAGTAAATGACATCATTCCAATCTGGAACCAATTGAAACTCCATGCCAGAGAACACCAAATAAGGCACCAACAAACTTAAAAATATAAAGCCTCCTATCATTTGAAAGAAAGTAACCACTGAAGGGCTATTATCCTTGACATATTTTTTATTTAAAACTGAAAAAAGTGCTGCAAAGAATGCAGCAACGATACCCAAAACCATAGCTTGTATATAACTGGACTGCCATGAAAATACTTGATCAGGATTGGATTTCGCAATAAACCCCAAACCAACAAGAACTAAAAGACCGATGAAAAGTTCACGTTTTTTAAATTTCTCTTTAAACACCAGCGGCTCTATAAATGCAGCAAACAAGGTAATTGTTCCAAAGGTAGCCAAAGCAAGGGATGCACTATTTCCAACCTTAATACAACCATAAAATGCTAGCCAATGTATAGCCACCAAAGAGCCAATCAATAAAAACTGTTTCCACACAGGCTTCGCCGTTTGTTTTAACTTTTTAATGAAATTAGGAAAGAATAAAAAAACAAACGCAGCAATCCACATACGATGCCAAACCAAGTTCAAACTCCCAAGATTAATGAGCTTCCCAAGAATAGCAGTAAAACCAAACAAGAAAGTAGCTATGTGCATGTACCCTATCGCCTTGTTTTCTACTTTCATTGATCACTATTTTTGTTGTAAGATATTAGATTTAAGCTGTTTCTTAAGAATTCTTCAAGGCTTATTTCATTAAAGTATTTCTGTAAAAACAAAAATTCCTCCGCCAATGGCGAAGGAATTATACATTATATACTTTTGATAACGGTTCTTATATTATCCCATTTTCTTTGCGTCTTCTAAGAACTTAGCTAACCCGATGTCTGTTAATGGGTGCTTAAACAAGCCTTCGATACTCGTTAATGGGCAAGTGGCAATATCCGCGCCTGCTTCGGCACATTGAACGATATGTAAAGGCGATCGAATAGATGCCGCTAATATCTCCGTAACAAAACCATAATTCTCATATACTTGTACGATTTGTTCAATCAATTGAACACCATCCCAGTTACTATCATCAATCCGGCCAATAAACGGGGATACCATAGTTGCTCCTGCTTTTGCTGCTAGCAAAGCTTGCCCAGCTGAAAACACCAAAGTACAATTCGTTTTAATTCCTTTATCCGAAAAATACTTAATCGCTTTGATCCCCTCTTTTATCATCGGCACTTTAACTACAATATTCTTGTGCAATTTAGCTAAGGCCTCTCCTTCTCTAACTATTCCATCAAAATCAGTGCTTAACACTTCGGCACTTACCGGGCCATCTACTATATTGCAAATATCCACATAGTGCTTCAACACAGCAGCTTCACCTTTAATTCCTTCTTTAGCCATTAATGAAGGGTTGGTAGTTACTCCATCCAAAACACCTAATGCTTCAGCTTCTTTAATCTGTTCTAAATTTGCGGTATCAATAAAAAATTTCATTTAGTATTATTTTTTATGTAAAACTAAACCAAGCGCAAGTAAGGAAAGAAAAAAGTAATTAACAAGAGTTGAAAAGCTTCCATTGAATGAAAAGGAAGCGTAAAAAAACGAGTAACTTTGTAGAACAAGTAAATATTATGAATAACTTCTTAATAAAGCAGGCAAAAATCGTCAATGAAGGCAAAACTTTTACCGCTGATGTGTGGATAAAAGACCAACGTATTCAAAAAATAGCTGCACAAATAGACAATACATTTCAAGCAGAAGAAATAAATGCTGAAGGAAAGTACTTGCTGCCTGGTGTTATTGATGACCAAGTACATTTCAGGGAACCTGGACTTACCCATAAAGCGGAGATTTATACAGAAGCGAAAGCTGCAGTAGCGGGGGGCACCACTTCATTTATGGAAATGCCGAACACCAAACCAAGCTCGACCACGCAGCAACGATTAGAAGATAAATATCATGTAGCTTCTCAAACTTCTTTAGCCAATTACTCCTTTTTTATGGGTGGTGCCAATGATAACTATGATGAAGTCATGCGAACAGATTTATCCAAAGTATGTGGCTTGAAAATCTTTATGGGAAGCAGTACTGGCAATATGTTGGTGGATAATGAAAAAGCACTAAAAAACTACTTCTGCAACTTTGAAGGCCTTATCGCTACGCATTGCGAAGATGAACATACCGTAAGAGCCAATGAAGCAAAAGCTAGAGAAAAATACGGAGAGTTGGTTCCTTTCTTCATGCACCCAATTATCCGTGATGAAGAGGCCTGCTACCTGTCTTCATCTAAGGCAATAGAATTAGCAAAAAAATGTAATACTCGTCTGCACATTTTACATATTTCTACTGCAAAAGAGCTGTCGCTTTTTACCAATAAAATACCTTTGGAAGAAAAAAGAATCACTGCTGAAGTTTGTGTACACCACTTATGGTTTGATAGTGAAGACTACTATATTTTTGGAAGCCGAATTAAATGCAATCCTGCTATAAAAATAAAGTCCAACCGTTACGCTTTAATGGAGGCCCTATTAGATGACCGCCTAGATATAATTGCTACCGATCATGCCCCTCACACCCTAAACGAAAAAAGAAACAGCTACTTTCAAGCTCCATCTGGCCTGCCCCTAGTTCAACACAGTTTAAACATGATGCTCGATTTCCATCAACGAGGAAAAATCAGCCTAGAGAAAGTTGTTGAAAAAATGAGTCATGCGCCTGCTAAATGTTTTCAAATTGAAGACCGAGGATATATTCGTGAAGGATATTATGCAGATATAGTCTTGGTCGATATGCATGAAAAAAATTATGTTTCAAAAGGAACGATTCACTATAAATGCAATTGGAGCCCATTGGAAGGACACATTTTCAGAAATACGGTGACGCACACATTTGTGAGTGGTCATTTAGCCTATGAAAATGGGAAGTTCAATGAAAATAGCAAGGGAGAAAGATTAACATTCGCGAGAAACTAAATTAACAAAGCCTGATATGCCTGAAATAGAACGAATAGTATTTATGGGGACACCAGAATTTGCTGTTGCAAGTTTAAGAGCTATCGTAGAAGCGGGATACAATGTAGTTGGTGTAATTACCGCTCCAGACAAACCTGCCGGTCGCGGAAGAAAACTTAAAGAAAGTGATGTCAAAGTCTATGCTAAAAGTCAAAACCTTCAAATCCTTCAGCCGACCAATTTAAAAAATGAAGATTTCTTAGAAAAGTTACGCGCTTTGCGTGCCGACTTACAAGTTATTGTAGCGTTTCGCATGTTGCCTGTTGTTGTTTGGAACATGCCCCCATTAGGCTCTATAAATGTGCATGGTTCGCTGCTGCCAAATTACCGGGGTGCAGCACCTATTCATTGGGCAGTAATTAATGGAGAAAAAGAAACAGGTGTAAGTACCTTTTTTCTGAAACAAGAAATTGATACGGGAAATATCATTGGGCAAGCAAAAACCGATATTGAACCTGATAATACCACCGGTGAGATTTACTACAAACTCATGCATTTAGGAGCTAAATTATTGCTAGAGACACTCGAAAATATTGAGAAGGAAGATTACAAAGAAATCCCACAAGACTTAAGTTTAACAGCTCAACATGCACCCAAAATTTTTAAAAAACATTGTTTAATTGATTGGTCAAAACAAGCAAAAGACATCCATAATTTGATCAGAGGATTAAATCCCTTCCCCACAGCTTTCACTGCACTCCATGGGAAAGTCATAAAAATATATACCAGCAAATTAATTGACTCTGAGCAAACGCTCAAGCCTGGAGAAATTTCTATTGCAAACAAACAACTCTTGGTTGGAACAGGCAGCCAGCCGATCCAACTGATAGGTCTGCAAATGGAGGGAAAGAAACGTTCAAGTGCCAATGACTTTATCAATGCTTACCTCCAAGAGGAAGGTAGCTACAACTTTACCAATCAATAATTCTTTCAAAAGAAGCAGGATCATAATCCTAAGTCGTAAGTTTTTTGTTTCTGCCTATCCAGAAGTTTTGCCCTGCGCAAAAATCAACCAATCCTCAACGAACTTATTGCTATACTCAACTTGCGGATAATGCCCACAATTAGAATAAATTTTTGTTTGGGAGTTTGGAATATCTTCAGCAAATTTTGCTGCGTGATGCACAGGGATAACTCTATCTTGCTGACCCCAAGCTATCAGGGTTGGAGTTTTTAAATGATGTAGCTCCTTAATGTTAGGATTAGAATCAAAACTTAACATTTGTATGAAATAAGCCAATGTGCCTGTTGTATTAATCATATCATAATGAATATCAATCAAGGATTTCGTTCGATAAACCCTTTGCTTAATGACCATAGCTACATTTTTTTTTGCCATACTATATGGCATTCCTCTTTGCAGCAAAAATTTAGGAATCAAATGAAGCACTCCTTTAGATATATTATGCTTGACGACTTCCATTTCATATCCTGCACTCGAAATCAAGCACAAGCTTTTTAGCTTTTGTTGGTTTTGTAGAGCAAATTCCCAAGAAACTAATCCACCGAGTGAATTCCCCATAAGATGAAACTCGCCCACATCGAGACGCTCAGTAAAATGATGCATGAATGCCCTGTAGTATTCAACCGGTTCGCCTTGTGGCTCAAAACTTTTTGGAACATCACTTAAACCAAATCCAGGCAAATCAACTCGAACTAAGCGATAAGTTTGACTAAGTCTTTGGACGATAGGATCAAACATCTTGAATGAATCCCCCAAGCCATGCACCATTATTAAGACATCCCCTTTACCCTGATCCGTATAGTGACAGGATAATCCATGAAAATCAAAATACTTAGACTCGCTTAGCTGGTGCTTTTCTCTGGCATCATTTAAGGAAATCGCATGATTTTTACGAAACAAAACGAGTGCAAAAAAGGCAAGAATGAGTAAAATAAATATAAGTCCTACAAGCATTTTATCTATATTTCACGTACAAAATTTCTCCAATCACTAGCTACTTGCTGTGGATATTCCATTTGTGGTGTATGCCCACATTTTTCATAAATAATCTTCTTGCTATTAGGTAAAAGAGCATCAAATTTATCCGCATGATCTACTGGCACAATTTGATCATCATTTCCCCATAAAACTAAACTAGGGCAATTTATCTGAGCGATTAATGCAGTGTCGGGAAGTACAGTACTACCAGCCATTCGCAACATCCAAGAGAAAGTACCTTCCTTGTTTAGCATAAAATAGTTTTCCTCAACTCGATCTAGATTAATTTTAGAGTCATCACTAAAACATCTTTCCGCATTAGATTTAGACATACGAAATGGGACCCCTTTTTTAAAAATAAATCCGCCAAATGGACCAGTCATCCATCCCGTAGCCGCGCCTTTCACTTTCTCCATGCCGAAACCAGCACTATTTAACAAAGTAAGTGACAACAAACTACTATCACTTTCCGCTGCCAAATCCCAGGCTATCCATCCACCCATAGAATTACCCATCATATGGTAATACTTTAGGTCAAGAAGATCAATACTGGATCGAATAAAGTGCTGATAATATGCAAAAAGCTCATCATTTTTCAGATTAATTTCGGGAACTTCTGAAAGTCCGAAAGCAGGTAAATCAATGCAGATAATCCTATAGTCTTCTCTCAATTCCTCGGCGATAACGCTAAAGTTTTTATGAGAGCCACCAAAACCATGAATCATAAAAATCACTGTATCTCCAGCACCTTGATCCGTGTAATGAATTTCGATGTCATCCCAGATGTAGTATTTTGAATGAGCAGATTCGCAGCGTTCTATAGCCTCCTGTCTGGAAACAACATTATCTTTTCTAAATATTAGCAGTAAAACGGGCACGAATACCAGAAGTAACACAAAACCAAGAATCCACTTCTTCATTAAATCTTATTTAAAACCATCTTTTCTTCATAAAAAACCAGCCCAAGACAAATGAAAACACCAAGGATAGCGCAATAATGACGATAAACGGAATAAAACTATGCTCGTATCCTTCTTGCAGCGGTAACCGGATATTCATTCCATAAAAACTTGCCAATAAAGTGGGGACCATTAGCACAATAGTCACTGCCGTCAAACGCTGAACAACAATTCCTAAATTATTGGAAATGATTGAAGCAAAAGAATCCATTGTCCCATTTAAAATATTGGTATAAATATCTGCCATTTCAATAGCCTGACCACTATCTACAACAACATCTTCTAAAAAATCCTCCTTATGCTCGTCTTCTCTGATTTTTAAAAAATTGGTTCGTCGAAGCTTGTTCATCATTAAATCGTTACTCCTAAGATTGGTCACAAAATAGATTAAGCTTTTTTGCAAATTCAATAAGCGTTTTAAATCCTTACTCCTTGATGAGCGGTAAATTTCACTTTCAAAAGAGTAACGCTTATTATTAATTTCGCGCAGATAGTACTGAAAGTAATACACATTGCGATTGAATAATTGAAGTGTAAACAAGCTTTGATCTGCCGGGTCAAACCCTTTGATTTTATTCAAAAGAAAATCATCGATCACTCTGTTTTCATAGCTGCAAATCGTGATAATATATTCGGGCTTGCTGACTATACCGATTGGAATAGTTAGGTAGAGCGCTTCATTATCAATAAGATCATTATTTAAAATAGGTGTATTGACCACAACTAAATCCGTCTCCTCTTCCGACTCAAATCTACTTTGCTCGTCCCTATCTAAAGAATCCGTCAAGAAATCTAAAGGTAAATTATGCATTTGAGCGATTTCTTCTAGATTCTCTTTGGAAAATGGTGGATAAATATTTACCCAACAACCTTTTTCGAAATTCTGGATTTCAATTAGGTCATTTCCTGATTTCTTAAGTATTTTGATCATCAGTGAGCTTTTACTCTTGATTAAACAGTGCTTTGAAACTTTCCGCCTCCGTTGCTTGTATTCTTCCTGCCAAAATAAGTCTTATTTCTCTTCTTTTCAAGGCCCCTTCGAATTGATTTTTCTCCTCGGCAGTTTCAGGGGCGATAGGTATCGCTTTTTTCGGTCTTCCATTACTATCCAAAGCTACAAATGTATAGTAAGCTGTATTGCATTTGTATCGGTTTTGTGATGGTAGATTTTCTGCCCAAACCTCAATATAGGTTTCAATAGATGTATTAAAGACTCTTGTAACCTTGGCTTCAATGGTAACAACATCGCCTATTTTGATTGGGTTGTCAAAAGATACCTGATCTACAGAAACAGTAACCACTACCGCTTTTGCATGCTTCCCTGCTGCAATTGCAGAGGCAATATCCATCCAATGTAAGATCTTACCTCCTCTTAGATTATTTAAAGCGTTTGCGTCATTGGGCAAGACGATTTCTGTCATGATTGTTCTTGAGTAAGCTGGTGTACTTTGATCCATATTAACTTGAGTTATATAAATGAATTGTAAAAATAGTATATTTTGCTTTACTATAAGCTTCCTGTGCCAAGCATTGGAGAACTAGGCAAAAAATTAAGGGCGTTCTAATTTTTGTCCTTGGAATAAGGATGCTTCTTACAAAGAATATCTACCTTTGCACTTCTTATTGGCTCCGTAGTTCAATTGGATAGAATGTCAGATTTCGGCTCTGATGGTTGGGGGTTCGAATCCCTCCGGGGTCACTCTAGCGGAGAATTAGTTAAAATTAACTGGTTCTCCGCTTTTTATTTTTCATATTACTTCTATTTTTCCCAAACACAAAAAACAAACACAAAAACGACGTGGAATGCCGTTAAACGCCTCTGCACTTCGAGGACCGGATTCATTAGCAAGTTTATTTAAAATAGTCGAGTAAAAATTCTTCTGAAAAATACGGATAGTTCAGTTGTTTAGTCAGTTTGGTGTATTGCTTTTTGATTTGATCTTTTTTATTGGCGGTTATGGCCGTTCCAAATAAATAAACTTGATGAATAATGGTGATAAATTCCTCATAGCTATATGCACAGTGACTATAATTAAAAAGACGAGCGTATTTTTTCTGTTCAGGATCCTTTTTACTGTGTTTAAAATAAAACATACACATTAAGTAAAAAGAGTTTAGATGGTGTTTTTGATAGTAGAGTTCAATGCTAGTATCCAGATGAATTTTCTCTATTAGATAATTCATGAGCATAAAATCTTTAGTTAATATAGCTGTATAAAACAATTCGTAAGAATAATCGAGTATGAGAGATTTTTTTGAATGTACTGCGAAATAATTGTCTAAAATTTCAGTAGAATTATCTCTGTCATCAGCTATTAGTTCTAATGCCAATAATCGACTGCACAAAATTGGATTTAATTGCTTGGAGTAAATTGAATCACCACTGATTTTTTTTTTTGGCTTTTGATTTAAAAAATTCCTAAACGCAAGTATTGCAGAGTTGAATAGAGTAATTTCTTTATCAAGTTCATTACGTTTAATTATTTCTGTTTGTTCTCCATAGTACCCATTCAAACTAGAATAGTCCACAAAGGTTAAATACACACACTCAATATAATTAACATTACTAAGCAGTAAGGAATTGGTTGTAGGTTTTTTTCGAAGCAAAAAACCGATGGAGTTGCCCAATTTTAAAGCTTCAGAATACGTAAAGCTGTTGAATTTGAGCGCGTCTAATTTAAAGATACTATCCATTAATGGATAGTTTTTATCATGCAATAATTCTCTTACTATGAAGATAATAAAATCGATAAAATGTTCAGATGTTTTTTTGGCTTTAATAACCAAATTTATGATTGCATAATCATCATCTTTAGCAACCGCTTTATAGATCGTTTGATACAAATCAATATTGTCTTTATTTGGATAGTTTAAGATGAAATGTTGGTAGTTTTTGTAGCCAACAAATTGAGATAATATATTTAGTGTGTTTTTGTTCGGTTTTGTACTTGGAGATAAACCATAAAATCGTTTGATTGTGCTGTAGCTGATATCTTTATCCAATATTTCTGTAATAGCATTAGAAATTAGCTCACAATCTCCTCTAGTTCTTACTGGTCTTGTAATTTTATCTTCAATTAAATTCTTCAGAGCGTCAATCATACGTTGTCAATTATGAATCATTTATGAATCAAAAATACGTAAACTAAAGTGTATATTTGATTTTTTATGCTCAATTATTATAAGAACATGTCAAAATATATTAAACCTAGATTACGAGAGAAGTTATCTAGTGCATCTGAACAATTAGTTTCGGATTTATTCTTATCAATATTAGGGCAGATTAGAGTTTTTGAAGGCAAGAGTAATGGACCTGGAGCTATATATGGAATTTCCCAATGTTTAAGAATGCTACACGAACACTTTGAGGCAGGATATACCCAAGAAGCAAAAAAATATATTACTGATTTGGGCTTTCATACAGAACCAAGAACAATAAGAGAAATCTATAATCTAAGTAGTAAGATAGACAAGAGCGAACGAAAACTCTATGTTGAGCATACTGATGGTGGCATTAAAAAACTAGCGACTGATTTATTGAGCCTAGATGAAGAATTAAAAGGCAATGAGCAAGATGTCGAAATGGTAAGCACTTTCATTAAAAAATATACCTACTTCATCACAAAACACAAAGACAAAAATAAAGATATAGATGAGAATTTCTCAATAAAAAATTAATAAAAAATAAAAAATAAAATGGCAAGAGATTATACAAAATACACAGCAGAAGGTTTAGGAGAAAACCTTAACAAAAGAAAATTAGTTTTTACAATCGTAAAAGACTGGGCAGAGAAAAATAATCCGTCCTTAGAAGAAATACAAACCGCATTTCCAGATGAAGTGCAAGGTGGTAAAGGCTTTATTGTAAAAGAAAGTGAAGTAAAAGACGCTAAACGTTTTAATATGAAAGAACCATTGAGTATTAAAAATGGCGTGCAAATAGTGATGTCTAATCAATGGGGAGAGAATATTGCAGATTTTATTGCTGGAGCTGAAAAGTTAGGCTACACTATCCTTAAAAACACTTCAAACAATCCTCAAGATCAACAAAATTCAGTGGATGTTAACACCGACACATCATTAGAAGAAATAGATCAAATTATTGAAGAAATTATTCACGGTGATTTAACAACACAAGAAAACTTTAGAAAAAATACAATCAACTTTATTAATGAAAATAATCAATACTACTGGTTTTTATTAGCCATAAATAACGCTTTACAAGCTTGGGAAAATAAAATAGATGATGAAGGATTAGATTTAAGTGTTGATGGATTGCATCTTAAAGGTGGAGAATTGAACTTTAACCCTTATGAAGAGTATAGACTATTTTATAATTGGAGAGAAGAAAAATTTGGTATTGAAGAAGATGATGATGAACCAACTTCTTTCTTTAAGGCATTAATAGATTCATTCTATGACTTTGATTCGCACAGCGATTTGATATCGCTAGGTGAAAATGATTTAAACAAGTTTATAAATATGTCTAAAACCGTTCTGTTATGCACAGTTTGTAAAGAATGTGAAAATGATACAGATACGGACGATCTCACTAATCTTTTATTGGGAATAAATTTTGAAGACTTACCAGAAATTAATGATAAACTAAACGGAGGTGATATTTCGAATGAAATATTAGAGGATGTTTTGGAAACCCTCGATATTTCTGTTGAAGACTATAAGAATGAAGAAGAATTATGGAAAGATTTATACCTTCTTAATTATGAAGATGTAGCTCGAGAGATTTTAGATAATGACGTGTTTGATAAAGACTATATACGTTCGTAACAACTACAATAATTCATGAAGATTCTTAACATTGATTTAGATGGTGTTGTTGCAGATTTTGTTTCTGCAATGAATGCTCATCCCTTAAGAAACGAACCACCTTTTGATAAAGATCCGGATACTATTCCGGGTCTTTTCAGGAATTTGAAGCCCATAGAATCTGCGATTAGTTCAGTAGAAAAATTACTTCATTCAGAGAAATATGAAGTGTATTTCCTTAGCACAGCACCCTGGGATAACCCTTCTGCATGGACAGATAAGCGTTTGTGGTTAGCAGAACAATTTGGTGATAAAATAAACAGAAGGCTTATCTTGACCCACCGTAAAGATCTGGTTAAAGGTGATATTTTAATTGACGACAGACCAAATAATGGAGCAAAGGATTTTGATGGGGAGTGGATTCATTTTGCTTCTGAAAAGTTCCCTAACTGGGATTCGGTATTAAATTATTTATTATGAAATGACTAACAATAATTTAGAAACCAACTGAAGCTCTATATCTCGAAAATTTCTCCTCATATTTTATAAATGAAAGCACTATCAAAATCACGATTTAAACAAGGACTAGAATGTCCTAATAAACTCTACTTTTCAAATAGTCCAAATGTTTACCATAATGTTAAAAACGAAGATCCGTTTTTGCAAGCACTCGCTAGTGGTGGTTTTCAAATAGAAGAGTATGCACGCTTACAATATCCGGATGGGATTTTAGTAGACGCACCATATGAGGGTAATTATTATCAAGATTTAGCAGATCAAACTACTGAACTCTTAAAGCAAGAAAAGATAATTATTTATGAAGCTGCTTTTTATGTGAATGATCTATTTATCAGAACGGATATTCTGGTAAAAAAAGGTAAAAACATTGAACTTATTGAAGTAAAAGCCAAATCCATTGACCCAAATAATGATCATAATTTTATGGGGAAAAAAGGTGGTTTGGTAGGTGCCTGGAAGCCTTATTTATTTGATTTGGCTTTTCAAAGTTATGTAGCCCAACTTTGCTTACCCACTTATAAAATCAATCCTTACTTATGTCTAGTTAATAAAACGAAAGCAGCTACTGTAGAAGGCTTAAATCAACAATTTAGAGTTAAACAAAATTCTGATAAACGAACTGGCGTAGATGTTTTGGTAGATAATGTAAGACAGCTAGGAGATAATCTGCTGCATGTGGAAGATTTGACGGAGGTGGTTGATAAAATACATAACAACGACTTTAAATATTACGATAATCTAAATTTTAATGAAGCCATAAAGTTATTGCGCAAAATTAGAATTAAGGATTATTATCCCAATTGGCCAACGCAGTTTGGAGCTTGTAAGAAGTGTGAATTTAAGAAAGACGAAAGTGAAAAAGGTCAATTAAAGCAATCTGGTTTTGAATATTGTTTGAAAACACAACATCAATGGACTGATTTAGATTTTGCTAAACCTAATATTTTTAATGTTTGGGATTTAAAAGATCCAAAAATAATGGAGCAGGGGCTACTTTTTAAATCTCAACTGACCCCAGAGCATATCAAATACAAAGAGACTGCCGGAAAACTGCATCGTACCGAACGACAGTGGCTGCAAATTGAAAAAGAACGAGATGGTGATTTTACAGAGTTTATTGATAAAGCAGGTTTAAGGGCTGAAATGGACACTTGGTTATTCCCGCTTCACTTCATAGATTTTGAAACATCAACAGTGCCGCTACCCTTCCATTTAGGACGTAAGCCTTATGAGCAAATAGCCTTTCAGTTTTCACATCATATTTATTATGAAGATGGCCGCATTGAACATGCTAATGAATATATCAATACCAATCCTGGAGAATTCCCGAATTTCAAATTTATTGAGCATTTAAAAAAGGCCTTATCGAACGATGACGGCACAATTTTTAGATATTCAACGCATGAAAATACGATCCTTAATTCGATTAGAGACCAATTGAAATCTAGTCAATACCAAAAAAAAGAGTCTCTTATTGCATTCATAGAATCGATTTGTCATTCAAAAAGTGAACATCCTGACCCTTGGTTACAACCTAAAAGAGATATGGTTGACCTATGTGATATGGTAAAAAAGTACTATTACAATCCACATACCAAAGGGTCTAATTCTATTAAAAAAGTACTCCCTGCGGTATTAAAATCTAGCACGATCGTAAAAGAAAAGTATGGTCAACCTATTGGTGAAATTGCCGTTTCAAGTCAAAATTTTGATACAACTCATATTTGGTTAAAAAAAGAAGATGGTGAAATTATCAGTCCTTACAAAATGTTGCCAGAGGTATTTAAAGGTATAAGTTCTGCTGAAATTGAAGCAAATGTATCTGATATTGAGAATGTTGAAGATGGTGGTGCAGCTTTAACAGCTTATGGCAAGATTCAATATACAGATATGTCTGATAAGGAGCGAAAAGAAATTGCAGATGCACTTAAGCGTTATTGTGAGTTAGATACTTTAGCTATGGTAATGATTTATGAGCATTTAAAATCAATTATTTAATTGACTTTCTATGCAAAACCCTAACTTTTTAACGGAACTGATGCAAATCTGGCTCGCACAATATACTAGGAATCAGGAAAACTCACTTACAACTATGGGTTTGTTTCATTGGGAATTCCGCCCCAACAAACATAAACCTGAAAAGCTCAGAAGAATTCCAAGAATAGACATGTCTATGGAAATAAAAAATTCGAGTTTTAAGCATGCGGTTTATTTTTTAGAAATAGATGCTGAAACGCTGCACGTATTCGAATCTTCAGGTATTGCCTTAGGAGGATTAAATATTGCACATGAATATGCTTTAAAAGAAGAGGTGTTTATTAAAGGAAAAGTTTTAATGAAATCAATTCGTTAACTATTAAAATTGATGTAAACAAAAGGACTAAAGCTTGCATTGTATCGTGATCATTTCAACCCTACATATTTCACTTACCAGAGAAGATCCTTCAAATCCTCTAAAAAGCTTAAACTCTTTCCTATCGGGGTCACAAGGAAAGCTCAGTGCGAAAGCACTGGGCTTTTTTAATGCAAAAAACTGTTAAGCATATTTAAGCTGTAATTAATCATTTTAAAAGGTATACTATGAAGATACATTTAGTTAAATTTTAGGTATATCTTTAATTTATGAAAAAAGTATTTCTATCAATCTCTATAATAACCCTATTTTTTACCTCATGCGAGAAGGCCGTCAATCTCCCAGCGCCATATTATGATATGGAAGGAAAATGGACTTACGGTGCTAACAATTCAAACACCATGTACCTCTATGAAGATGGATTACGCTATACTTACTACTGTGGTATTGATAATTGTGATTCTCTTTACAATACCTATACAGCAGGGGATTCAAATCATATACCCGAAGTTCTTAATTATACATTTGAAAATGATACACTCCATGTAGATTTGAATTTTGGAAATGAATTGGTAACTCTAGTCACATTTGTATGCGAAGGTGGTCAAGCAAACTTTGAAATGAATGGACAAACATTTTACAGATTAAATTCTGATTGCGAATAAAATGAAAATTATATTCGGGATAAGTGAAACTAACTATCAGATTTTATCAATAAAAAACGCCCAGCATAACTGGGCGTTTTTTATTGCCGAATAAGTAAATCTATCTTAAGAATAACAATTCTCGATACTTCGGTATAGGCCATAATTTGTCATCCACTATCAACTCCAACTTATCACAATTGTATCGTATCGTATCAAAATAAGGCTTTACGTCATCACAATAGGCTTTGGCCATCTCGGAAGCTCCTACCAACTTGTTCGCTTTCTTTCTTGCTTCTATCATTTCAGCCACATCATTTTCGATTACCTGAATATGGCTAGAGATGCGCTCTATCAAATTTAGTTGAGATTGGTAGCTCCCCTTTTTAAGTCCTAGATCTTTCAATCCACGTGCATTAGCAATCAAGTTGTTTTGATAGGTAATTGCAACTGGTAAAATTTCATTTAATGCCATCTCACCAAGAGTTCTGGCTTCAATTTGAAGTTTCATGGTGTAAGCTTCGTAAAATATTTCACTTCTTGCTTCTAGCTCAACATCACTGAAAATATTGTTTTTGATAAATACATCTTTAGCTTTTTTCGTATTCAAAAAGTCTAAAGCATACGCAGTTGTTTTTACATTACTTAATCCTCTTTTTTCTGCTTCTTGTGCCCACTCATCACTATAATTGTCGCCTTCAAACAAGATATTTTTTGAAGCGTTGATATATCGTCGAATTACGCGTAAAATTGCACCTTCTTTCTTCTCTCCACCTTTTATCAATTTATCTACTTCCGTTTTAAAGTCAGTCAACTGATTAGCCATGATAGTATTCAATACTGTCATCGGCCATGCACAATTTGCAGTACTGCCTACTGCTCGAACCTCAAACTTATTTCCAGTAAAAGCAAATGGAGAAGTCCTGTTTCTATCCGTATTATCCAACAAAACATCTGGAATCTTATTGTGAATATCTAACTTAAGGCTTCCGTTTTTATCCTCATCATAACGGCCATGGTCTACTCGTTTTGCCACTTCCTCTAATACCGAAGTTAAGTGAGAGCCAATAAATACTGAAATAATAGCAGGAGGGGCCTCATTTGCACCCAGTCGGTGATCGTTGCTTGCTGTAGCGATTGCTGCGCGTAATAAATCAGAATACTCATTGACCGCTTTAATCACATTGACAAAGAAGGTTAAGAACATTAAATTGTTCTTCGGGGTCTTGCCTGGCGATAACAAATTTTTACCGGTATCTGTACTTAAACTCCAATTGTTATGCTTGCCTGATCCATTGATGCCTTGGAATGGTTTTTCATGCATCAAAACAGCTAACTTATGTCGCTTACCCACTCTCTCCAGCACATCCATAATCAGTTGATTATGATCAACTGCTACATTCATTTCCTCATACATTGGTGCAAGCTCAAACTGACTTGGAGCCACCTCATTATGGCGAGTTCTTACCGGAATACCCAACTTATGCGCTTCTCTTTCAAAATCCAACATAAAGTCATACACTCGCTCAGGAATAGCTCCAAAATAATGATCATCCAATTGTTGCCCTCTAGCAGGAGCATGACCAATTAATGTTCTTCCGCTTAACACCAAATCGGGCCTTGCATAAAATAAAGCTTCATCAACCACAAAATATTCTTGTTCCCATCCTAAGGTTGAATGCACCTTGGTGACATGCCTGTCAAATAAATTAACTACCGGCAATGCGGCTTTTTCTAGAAAGTGGCAAGACTTTAACAATGGAGCTTTATGGTCTAGACTTTCCCCAGTATATGAAATAAAAATTGTTGGGATACATAATGTAATACCATCACCAATCTCCATGATAAACGCAGGAGAGGTAGGATCCCATGCTGTATATCCTCTTGCTTCAAAAGTTTGACGAATTCCACCATTTGGAAAAGAAGAGGCATCAGGCTCTTGTTGAATCAATTCAGACCCCGTAAATGTTTCCATTCCTTCCCCATCCATTGAGGGGACAAAAAACGTATCGTGCTTCTCTGCTGTGCTTCCTGTTAAAGGTTGAAACCAATGCGTATATGATTTAGCTCCTTTCTCCATTGCCCAAGACTTCATAGCTGCAGCAACTTGATCAGCTGTATTTCTATCAATCTTTTTTCCCGCGCTAATTGCATGCTGAATTCCATAAAATGCATCTTCAGAAAGATATTTCTTCATTGTCGATTCCGTAAAAACATTCTCCGCATAATATTCGGATATCCTCTTATTCGGTAGCTTAACGTTTATCTTCTTGCGCTGAGTAGCAGTTTTTACACTTGATTTTCTAGAATTATCCATTTAAAAATAAATTTTTCACAAATTTAAACGGAAAAGCTATTTTTTGTATCTTTTTAGTTGAAATTTATACCTTTTTTATCCACAAAAGTGTTAATTGAAGGAAAATTCTTGGTTTTTTTATATTTAATTAGGCAATCAGGTCATCCTTTCTTGTCCACAGATAAACTAAACAAGGCACAAGAAAAAACAATGCAACACTCCGATACCTGAGTATTGCACCCAAATTTGGAACTATCAAACCCGTAAGCAGCAAATAAGCCATACCGAAAGTAAGCAATAGAAAAACTATAGCCTGTTGATCCCAACTACAATTTTTTACATAAAAAAGTCCTGTAACTAATAATACAGTAATCCATAGACTCTCCAAACTAGCAAGACCAAGAAAAAGTGAATGGATGTCCAAGAAATGAGGTCGAACAATAGCATTGAAAAGGGCTTGAGGAGCGTTTACTAAAATCCCCAAGTAACTCTCCTCATAAATTCCCAATTCAATTGCGGTATTTCCATTATCTAATGCTTCATATAACTGCTTCTTTGCAATAACTGCATCAACCAAGTTAGATATGCCAAGGATCTTTGGTGTCAAGTAAGAGAGCCCACCAAGTACAATAAAGACAGACATAAAGACTAACAGGGGGTGCCATGTTCTCTTCTTATGATAAATATAATATGCCATTAACGAGGGAACCAGCATTACCGCTATAAAAAATCGAGTATAAAACAACAAAACGAAGGAAGCTAATGCCAGTATAATCGCAATAACTTTCTTAACATGGACAAGATACAATAGACTATATAGTATACAAGCAACTAAGGCCACACAAAGAGATTCCTTATGAGAACCTGCTGTCCAATACCAGATACTTGGTGTTAAAAAGACCGCTAGCAATACACTGGTCTTTGCTTGCAGCTTTTTCACCAAAACCTTCGCGAAAAGGAATGATCCAAAAAAAGATATAAGTGCAAAAAAAACTGCATTTGCATATATTCCAGATCCCAAGGTTAACACATTTGCCAATGCATTGAACCTGACCACCATGTAGGCGGAAGTATCGCGCCAATAACCCATTGCCTCAACAGTGGAAGCAATGTTTTCCGTAATAGGGACATTATTTAGACCTATGCTTAATTGTAAAAATGCAAGTATGTCTCCATGCCTTAAGTGAGCGTATATAAGTTGACTATCCGAATAATACAACAATATATCTCCTGCCTTAATAATATGAGTAGAAAAATAAACATAGATTAAGCCAGCACCAATTTTAAGAAGAAAGAGAGACAGTATGCACTTTTTACTTAATCCATTGATTGCAAAAAGCGGCAATCTATGAATACAATAAGCTATCAAACCAACATAAAATAAAATGATTATTGTTTGTATCATAACACCGAACAAAAATAGGATTAATCGAAACATATCTTCACCTATACAGTGAAAAAAATATACTTTAAAGATAGATTTGGACTAACAGATGCCTATTATTCGCCTTGGCATCTTTTCGATTTACTTTTCCAAGGTTCAGCTGGCTGAAACCCTAAACATAATTATTAAGCTGTAAACTTTCGGCCCTTGATCCACACCTCTTGAATACAGTTCTCTCCAAAACTATAGGCCAAATAATGGACCGAAGGAACAGCAGATGTTATAAAAAAATTAGCTAGTTTACCTCTTGAAATACTACCCAAAATGTCTTGAACACCCATAGCATGAGCAGCATTAATTGTGGCCGCATTGATTGCCTCTTCAGGAAGCATCTTCATTTTGATGCAAGCCAAGCTTACCAGAAAATTCATATTACCACTTGGCGTGCTCCCTGGATTATAGTCGGAAGCAATCGCTACAGGTAAATTTGCGTTGATCAAGGCACGCACAGGAGCATAAGGTATCCCTAAATAAAATGAGCAAGATGGCAAAACAACAGGAATGGTATTAGATGTTTTTAAGCTTTCAATTTCAGCGTTAGCAATTTGTTCCAAATGATCTACCGATATGGCATTGTTCTTTACACCTACTTGCACTCCTCCACTGATGGCTAGTTGATTCGCGTGAATCTTAGGACGCAATCCATATTGCAAACCTGCTTTTAAAATTTGATCTGTTTCTTCCACACTAAAAAATCCTTGCTCGCAAAACACATCAATAAACTCAGCTAAATTTTGCGCTGCAACCTCCGGAATGATTTCTTGTATAATAAGATCAATATAGCCTTGTCGATCTCCATTATACTCCTCAGGTATAGCATGCGCCGCGAGCAAATTAGCTTTTATAGGTATATCGAAATTCTCTTTAAGTCTTCGAATCACCCGCAACATTTTCAACTCACTTCCTTTGCTTAAGCCATAACCACTCTTAATCTCAATACCCCCAGTACCCAATTTAATCAACTTAATCAAGCGATCAGCAGCACACTGATATAACTCATCTTCACTATGTTGGCGTAATTTTCTGGCGGAATTTAAGATTCCCCCACCTGCTGAGGCAATTTCCTCATAAGTTTGTCCCTTGATTTTCATGACAAACTCCTCTTCGCGGCTAGCTGCAAAAACAATATGCGTATGACAATCCACCCAAGTAGGTAAGATCATTTTTCCCTTGACGTCCATAATTTTGAAGTCTCCTGATGGACAAGTAAGCATTTCACCAAAATCTTGAATGAAATCACCCTTCAGCAGCAACCAGGCATTTTTGATAGTAGGCAAGTTTGACATCGCTGAGCCAGAAACAACTTCCTCCCCGTCCCCCCTTACCTGAACAAGTTCCTTAATATTTGTCAATAAAATTTGTTGCATATCCATTTATTTAGATAATTCATGAAGCCTAGTCTTCTCAGCAGCGCTCAAACTTTCAACACCAAACTCATTTACCCTATCGAGCAAAGCGTTCAATTCTTTCTCTCGTTCAAACTCCTTGTTGTAGTATAAATCGTCAATACTTCTTTTCGTTCTTTTAGGCTCATTATCATTAAAAACTGTAAACCGATTTCCCGATTGAGCACCTTTCGGTTTTATGAAAAACATGATTAATGGAATAATTAGTAAAGCTGCTGTCAACCACCAATTTTTCATTGCCAAACTTGGTTCGAAAGCCAAAGCAAGAAGCACCCCTGCAACGGCGCCTCCAAGATGCGCCTCATGCCCAATATTATCACTTTGCTTATTCATTCCATACACGGAATACAAGAGGTATAGAATACCAAAAACCCATGTTTTTAATGGCAGGATAAAGAACAGTAATACGTTTCCATCAGGATAAAAAAGCACGCTGGCGAAAACTACTCCACTCACTGCGCCACTGGCTCCTACTGCACTATAGTTATAGTTATGCTTATTAAAAAATAAAGACAAGAAATTTCCAGCGAGCAAACTAACGCCATATAATATGGCAAACTGCATGGTACTAATACTATATCCCATTGCTAATCCAAAAGAATATAGCGCGATCATATTGACCAACAAATGAGTCATATCACCATGTAAGAAGGCACTGCTAAGCATTCGAATATATTCTTTCTCTGAAAGTATATTGCCGATGCGAAACTTGTACTTGTCAAACAGCGCACTATTGCCAAAACCTTGCCATGAAAAGAGGACATTGGCACCTATAAGTAAATAGACTAATATTTCAACACTCATTAATTATAATTTATACTTATTCAAAATCTGGATAAATCAAATACTTACTTCTAATTGATTTGAAAGCATTTAAATCATCTTGCCATGAAGATTTAATCGCTTCGGCGGTTTTACCCCCTATTATGTCTTCCCGAAGTTGGGTACCTCCCGCTAGTTTATCAAAGAAACCATTTTCAAGAAAAAACTTTTCCTTTTCAGGATATAACGTATACATTCTAATAAGGTAATTCAAATTAAGTCCTTTTTGTTCCACAAAATCATTTGAAACTTGACTAATATCAAAACCTAAGCATTCTTGACCTTCAAACTTAGGGTATTTTGCCCCAGGCATACTTTTGGGAACAAAGACATAAGAAGTTGATTCAACATCCAAATTTGGTGCACCAAAAACTTGAAACGGCTTAACTGTGCCGCGACCTTCACTAATCACTGTGCCTTCGAAAAAACACGTTGAGGGATAGGATCTAATTGCTCTGTCATTGGGTAGATTTGGAGAAGGTTTTATAGGGAGGCTATAGCTGTCTTTATGCGTGTATTGTTCACAGGAGATAACCTCCAATTCACATAAGATACTATCGCTTAACCAATGCTCGCCATTTATCATTTGCGCATATTCGCCCACCGTCATTCCGTGTAAAATAGGAATAGGATGTTTTCCGACGAAAGAGGAGTAATTCATATCTAAGACATTGCCGTCCACAAGATCTCCATTAGGGTTTGGCCTATCCAATACGAGCACTTTCACCTCGTTTTCAGCGCATGCCTCCATCAAATAATGTAAACTCGAAATATAGGTGTAAAACCTTGCACCTACATCTTGGATGTCGAAAATAACCACATCGAGTCCGTTCAAATCTTCCGTATTTGGTTTTTTATGGCTACCATATAAGGATACAATGGGAAGTCTTGTTTTGGCATCCACTCCATCCTTGACATGTTCTCCGGCATCCGCATCACCTCTAAATCCATGTTCAGGAGCAAATATTTTACCTATGCTAACTCCTTTTTCTAATAAGAGGTCCACCAGATGTTGGTCCCCTACCATAGATGTCTGATTGACCAGCAAGCCGACATGAACATCTTGGATCGCACTCCAATCATCCAATAAGACTTCCGCACCCGTTCGAATAGCCCTATCTTCCATGGTGGCTATGGCAGAACTTCCATTTTTTTCAGTCGATTCTTGTGCAGAACAAGCTTGAAAGCCGAGCCCCCAGATAGATAAAATGCTGTATAAATAAATAAATTGTTTCATTCCCATCTCAAAAATACTTGCTTTATGTTTCTTTTTATTAATAAAAGCTATTAATTATGCACTTACTTAGATTATGAATTTTCCACTTTTTGTTGTCAAAAAAATAGCGTTTAATCAGCATCAAGCATTTTCAAGGTTTATTTTAAAAATCTCGATCGCGGCTGTTGCCCTGAGCATGACCGTTATGATTGTTGCTACTGCCCTTATTAGTGGGTTCCAGCAAACCATAAGCCAAAAAGTATTTGGATTTTGGGCGCATGTAATCATTACCCCATTTAAGTCTGCAGAATCTCTAGATAAGGAAGCTGTGAGTAGGCAAAGTGAGGTCTATACGCACCCGGAGTATTTTGAAGGGGTAAGTCATGTGCAATCTGTCGCTTTAAAAGCTGGAATCATTCATACCAAAGATGATTTTGAGGGAATTATTTTAAAAGGAATCGGGGCAGATTTTAAAACGAGTCCCTTTTCAGAGTACCTGGTTGAGGGGCAGTTATTTCCGCTCAAAGAAGATCCGAGCAATAAGGGTATATTAATTTCGTCAATCACGGCCAAACGACTTCAAGTGACAGTTGGAGATAAGTTACTTATCAGTTTTTTTGAAGATGATGCCAAGATTAGAAAACGAAGCTTCGAGGTAAGTGGAATTTACAATTCCGGCCTGGAAGAGTTTGACAAACAATATGCTTGGATAGATATTGCGGTGATTCAAGACTTGAACGGATGGACTAAGAATGAAGTGGGTGGATTTGAATTATTTGTAGAGGATAAGCATTTGTATGAAGCCAAATTGAATGTTTACGGGAAAAAGATTGCGGCGATGTTTCTTCCTACTGAAAAGGCAAGGGAAATACAAAAAGAACCATTAGACAAAATAGGAGACGATATTTTCTACAGCATAAGCAATGACCTGTATGCGCAAACCATTAAGGAATTTAAGCCCGATATTTTCAATTGGTTAGCCTTACAAAACACCAATGAAATTGTCATTTTAGCCGTTATGCTTTTGGTAGCTGCAGTTAATATGATTACTTCCTTATTGATTCTAATCTTAGAGCGAACAAGGATGATAGGCACCCTAAAAGCACTTGGAAGCAATAATAAGCAGCTTAGAAATATATTTGTTTGGAACGGCGTCTTTATTATTGGACTAGGCTTAATTTTTGGTAATATTGCAGGTATAGGTTTATGTCTCCTTCAAGATGCTACCCACCTGATAAAGTTGCCGGAGGATTCCTATTACATCAATTATGCACCGGTTAAACTCGAGTGGACCTGGTTACTTTTTCTAAACGTTTTCACCTTGACTACGGCTGCTATATTCCTCTTGCTGCCCGCTATGTTAGTCAACAAAATTGAAGCGATCAAAGCCATTCGGTTTAGCTAAACACTAAGCCATGTGGGATCAAGATTATTGACTCTTATATTATCAAAAGAGAAGCAATAATCCTGCAAGGAAACCAAAACTCTCTTTATGAGCAACTTGACGGGCTTATTAGAGCCTAAACGAATAAAAAACTCGATCTTGGATTTAAAGCAAGTGCCCAGTTTAAGCGCAAGGGAGTGCCCTTTAATGTTCCTATTAATTTTGCAGAAGAAATTTTACTGAAAGAAGAATAATTCTTCTCAAAT